>JAABUL010000104.1_pt1 | contig 161417 bp, 171 predicted proteins | sample 5559151 | NCBI WGS metagenome assembly JAABUL01 (sample SAMN10711876, study PRJNA513368) | rock metagenome | isolation source: Antarctica rocks | place: Antarctica: Victoria Land, Pudding Butte sud | reverse complement strand
CATGATATTTCAAAGAAAGCTTAGCTTTGACTTCTTTCAAGATCTCTTCATGTGAAAGCTCTTGTAGATTTACATCTTCGAGTTTATTTCTAGCTGTTTTTAGAAGTCGATCGATTTTCGTGATGATGATTGCGAAAGTAGTCACATTCAATCGTTTGACTAGTGATCTATATGCTGCAGTCTCTATCATTGCTATGTTCATTGAATCAAAAGACGAAGCGAAGTTGACTGAATTAGATGATTTCATGATTTTACTGAATAAAGATGACTTCTCGCTGAGTTGAGTGACGACAGAAAAGATAGATCTCTTTAGTATTTGAGTAGAAATTAAGCTCTTCTGTTTCGTGATTGTTTTATTACTTGAGAGTAGAACAATTGATTTCTGACTAGGAATAAAATTCGAAAATCGAAGAAAATCGATTCGCATATCAATTACTAGATCGATTTTGTTCATTCATGTTTTTTCAAGAATTATTTGATGTTGATTTAATTAAGTGATTAACATAGAAGCTGTGTCAATCGTATGATCTTGAACAGTCAGGTTCAAATAAATTGCATGAGTAATGAGCTTTTTTGCATAATGATCATTGAATTCTCTTATTGATTTGAGCTTGATTAAAGATAAAGATTCAATTTGCAAGTGATCACAAACATTCTGCGCGATTAATTCATCAATGAACGAATAGTCAGCTGCTTCAGTGTCAATCAATGATTTTAATGAGTAACTAATTTCATTGCTAAATAGTACACATTCAGTAGTCAAAGATTTCGAAGCAAAGAAATCATCTGAGCTGCTTATTGTTGAAGAAATTAACACATCTTTCATTGCGTCTTTGATGAAAGTCACTAGTTTTTTGTCTCATTCTTTGATTTCTCTGTAAATAATTTCTTCTCTTCTTTTGACATGATGATCTCATTGAGACAAGAGATGAATGCATGAGATGTTGAAGTACTAGTCTTCAGCTGAGAGCAGTTCTTTGAAAGATGACTCGATACTTTGCAGTTGAAGCAGATGATTGACATTCTTGATCATTCAGATTCGAGAATGAAAAAAGTAGTGAGTTGAACATAACTAGTAATCAAGACTGAAGCTGATTTTGACGAAGAAACAAAACGTTTTTTCGAAGCTGCTATTGATTTGACTGTTCATTGCTCATCACGTAGCTGATAATTGACTCATTGTTTGTTATTCACATCTTGAAGAAAGATCTTGAGCTTATCAAGTGAACTAAACTCTATGAGGCAAATTGACAACGCGTTTTGAAGATGATTGTTGATTTTATTCTGAATGTTGTTCATCAGAGTGATATCATTGTAGTTCAGAAAGCTGAATATTTTAGTGAATTTTAAATAGAAAGAGCTGAAGAGCTTGTTGAGCTGCTTCAGAGCGACGTATTTGTGATGACACTTTCAAATCAAATTCTGATCTTCGTAAATTTCTTTCAGATGTTTCAGTAGCTCTGATAGTGATTGATAAAGTGAGAAAGCATCAACATGATGATTTGCATAAATTTGCTGATCAGCATCGTCTTCTAGTCTGAAAATCACATAAACAATATGAATCTTTTCAGTAAAGTAATGATTTGCGTTGACATCGAGCTTGTCAACTATTTTGATGTTTCATGTCTTTCAGATAGAGTCATCTGTTTTGATGAAGATGAGTGAATTCAAAAGCTTAATGAACTTGTGATGATTGTTTTCATTATCAGATAGAGTAGAAGATTCTCGTTGAAAGTTAGCTTCTTTCTGATTGACTTGTTGCTCAGCTGACTGAGTATCTTGACGAGACATAGATCGATCAGCTTGACGTTGTTTCGCTCTGAAGTTCAATCGCTCGCCTTGTAGCTGACTGATCTTTTTCTCTAGCTCATCGTTTTTATCAAAAGTGATTTCTAGTTGTTTCGCTCTCTTTTTGTGATTGTCTTGTATGAGAAGTCAATGTTTATTGAGTTGTAGAGTCAAGTCTCGCTGACTTCAAAGCTTATTCAGCATATTGATGACTTCATCAAGTTGATTGCTGACTCAATGAAACAGTTGTTCTTTGATGTTTATGTTTCATGAAATGACAGCTTTCTCAGCTTTGACTGAAGCATTGATGAGTAGAAGTGAAACTTTTCTATTGACAGTGCTTCTAAACAGATGAGTTGTTTGAGACTCAACTGACTTGACATTACATGTCATGATGAAAGAAGATAGAAGTTGTTGAGATAAGAGTAAATGAGAGATTGATGTTTTAAATTGATGTTTTTTGATGAGTGAAAATTCAAAGAATCTCTTGTGAATTTCAGATAATAATTGAGTGCTTTATTCAAAGAATTTCTTGCAAATAGAATGATGAGAATGAGTGTAGAATCAAAAAATCTCTTGCAATCTAAAATGATGATGCAAATTTGAAGAATTTCTTGCAAATTTTCCTTACTGAATAGATTGTTTCATATCATTTATTCGTCGATAGCAGAGTAGTAAATGATGAGCATTTATCTAATGTTAAAAATCTGTCTAGAGCGAGTCAGATAGAGATGTCATTTAACTAGTAGATAAATGCTAAGAAAGAAAGATAGCTACAGAAAAGAAGCTGACTACATATGTGTATTTCTTAGTTGACGCTAAACTCAATAAAAACTAGTCAAGATGACGAAGCGAGAATAAATCTGACAAGACTAAAAGACTGAGTCTGACAAGACTAGAATCATGACACTTAAGTGCAAGATACACATCAATTTGCATCAAGAATCAAATCATCTTTCGATTGTCACAGAACTTTGTCTACAAATAACTTCAGTACAGTCTTCAACTTGATGATTATGAAAGAAAATGAACACAGAAGCATTGAATGCTTATTTGCATTTGCATCTTTTGTTGAATCATTCTTTGAACAGCAAGATGATGATGAACGAAAGAATGTGCAAAGTTATCAAGATACTACAGAAAATCATTGAGAAATTTACTCTTTTGACAAAGTCATTAAGTTGAGCAAAGAACTTCTGAAATTTGAACTACTCAGAGATAGTAACAAAATCAAGATGACTGCGAATTCATATGAAAAACACAGAATACACTAAATGCATGAAATGAATATCTGAAACACAATGATCATAAAAATAAAATCATTCAACAAGCAAAGCGCATACATTTCAGATCACAAATGCATGAGCTGAGTGACATACTTAAGTCAATATGATGCTTCGCAAAATGAGTCAGAATTGAAAGTCAGTTATCTAAAAAACTTTTTCAGTTTTTGTCACTGAAGCAAAGTGACATTGATCAAATGACAATGACGTTCAAGAAAAAAATCAAGATATTGCAAGAAAAATTCTTTCTTTCATTCTTTCAAACAAATGTCAATAACATTGCAAACTCATTTATACTCTTGACAATGTCATCTGATTTACACATTTCAGAAGATGAAGTAAGATAGACAATTAAAAGAGTAAAAGCAAACAAAGCATCAAACATCTCAGACATTTCAAACAAAGCATTACAGACAGATTTTGCAGAACTGATCTTGATATTAATGAGCTTATTCAACGCATGTGTAACACACAGATATCATTCGAAGCAGTTTAAAAAGACTCAAATGATAGTACTATGCAAATTAAAAAAGAGCGATTATACTGACTTGAAAACATATTGATTCATTGCTTTGCTTGATATCATGAAAAAAGCTTTAAAGTTGATCATGATTAAAAGACTGAGCAATATAGCTGAGACTCATCACATGCTATCTGATGCTCAAATGAGAGCGAGATGCAAGTGATTCATGATCTCGACATTAAATCTACTAGTAGATCAAGTTCACACAATATAAGACTGCGAAATTAAATACGTAGCGTTCATGCTAAGTTTAAACATCATCAAAGCGTTCAATTAAGTCTTGCATGTCAGACTTCTGCATATTCTGAAAATGAAAAGAACTTCAAACTACATAGTTAAATGAGCATGCAGCTTTCTTAAGAATTGAGAAACATCACTGAGATTCAATGAGCAAATGAGTGACATGCGCAAGATAAATGCAGACATATTGCAAAGATTTTTCATTTCATTGATTCTCTTTCTATTTTTCAACGCAAGTTTGATTGAGAAGTGCGAAGCATTGAGAATTAAAATTAAAGTGCTCAACTTTGTAAATGATATTAACATTTTAGCATACAATAGATTCATTGAAGAAATCTGCAGAACATTGAGCAGAATGCATGATGTTTGCACAAAATGAGCTTGCACTCATGACACAACATTTGCATCAGAGAAGTATGAACTTACGCACTTCATTAGAAAATCAAAAAGATTTGACATGATGATTAGCATACAAATAAAAAGTTCAGTTATTAAGTTAAAATCAAATGTGCAAGTTTTGAAAGTACAGCTAAACATGAAATTGCGATGAAATGTGCATCTTCGTCAAATTGAAGCAAATCACATCACATGAATGCTAGCACTTAATTGACTTAAAGTCTTTACATGAGAAACAATCTTCACAAAAGTAAGACAGATATACTCAATAGTAATAAGATCAGAAATTGCATTCAAAGCATCAGTTTAACATCAGCGAGAAAAAGAGAAAAAGCTGTCAGACAAAGAATGCAAACTTGAAACACTACAGAATCAGATTTTGCATCACATTGCAAAGATGTTTAAAAGAGTAAGCATTGAGACTTTGAAAGCAGAAATGTACACAAGCTCACTGCATGTTCATCTGAACATACTGCAAGACAAGATCACGTTACACAGTTGAATCAATGATCATATGCAGAAAATCAGATAAGCATGCAAACTGATACATGTTCATCTGATGAGTATCAATCACATCATCTTTCATTTTTTCATCATCAAGAAAGTGATGCTTCTGAATAACTTAATTCAAAAAAACGTGAAAATACAGTTAAGATGTAAATGATTAACTCTTGCTGCAATGATTTCAACTAGTGACAGCATTGCAATAACGCAGTATTACAGAAGTCAGTGAAAGCAATGATGAGAAAAATATAGAAAATGCATTGCAAATGTTTACATCATCTTGACATAAAGATTGCATCTGTTCAACAAAACTGTAATAATTGTCTCTTTAACAATACAAGATATAAACAGAGATCAATGTAGTAACAAACTAATCACTAGATTGAAGATCTGAGAATAATTAAGACAATAGAGTGTATTGATTATTACATGAGTTGAGCATGAAGCTTTTATTTAAGAGAATAATCATTGTTATATAAACATAAAAGAATCATGTTAAGTCATTCTTGCTTTGAATGATCACTTTGATCATTTTTGAGCAAGATGAGCGAGATGAACATCATGCTCATCATGCTCACTGTGATCACTTCTGATTCAAGTAATCAAAGCAATTACTTTCAAGATTCTGATTACTCAATAATTATTTAATCATTGCTGTTACATAATCTCATGTAAAAGAGTTTTAACACTAGATTCTCTTCTAAGATTTTCGTTTTGAAAATTACTTTTTCTTCATGTTTTTTTATTGCACAATGAAAAACTTTAACTTACGTCGCAAAGATCTTCTTGAGCGTACAAGTTCTGAGCATGCTGTCATGCATTTCTGTGAACATTGCAGTCACTTGCAAAAGAAATGTTGTGTTAACAATGAATTTAATCATTGTATTAAGTGTGTGCATCTTGATCGCAAATGCAATCTTACTTTCTTGATGATGAAGTGAAAAAGAATAAAGACAGAACGCGATTGCGTTCTTCATGAGCTGCTGAATGCTCACAAGCAGATGTAAGAAATCTTCGCGAAAGCTACTCATCTGCAAAATTAATTTGAGTTTCTGAAAAATAAGAAACAGATAATGATTGAACGAAAGTTTCAAAACATCGTTGAGTTCAAGAAAGATGAGAGAAAGATTAGCAAATCATCATTGAATGATCTTCTTTTTGACGTGTCTTTCAAGCAGATTGAGATTTCATCAGACTTTGATTGACTGAATTTCTTAACTGAAACTATTGCAGAAGCATCTGACAGTTCTTGAGATTTCTCTTTGATTTTCAAGTATTCTTGATATGTTTGTAATCTTTTCACTTAACTAATCAATGAGACTGATCTTTGATATTCTGTTGATCTAGTATATTCTTTACTTTGTACTTGATGTTTTGACTCTCTGAATCAATTTCTGAAGATTCTGTTTGAATTGATGTATTTGAGTTTGCAAACTTCAAAAGAAAAATATGAAATATTGAATATATTCTCATAAATGTTGAAAGATTCAACTTGTAGTTAATCGATTTCTTTTCTTCTAGAATTTCAAATGATTCTAGTTTCATATGATTCAACTTGTTACTTAATCTTTTTGTCTTGATATTTCGTTTTAATAAATAAGCTTTGTCTCTCTTTTTAAAAGTAAATCTTCTATCTCTTTTCTTATTTGCATACAAGATCATGCACTTACTTAGAAACTGAATGTTCTTTTGCAGCTTCTTATATAACAAATGTATTTGTTCAATTTGTATCATAACTTTCTGAGTTAATTGTGTAAACTTATGCAAGTTCTTAAGAGTCTTTGACTTAAACTCATAGTTTGCAAAGAATGATAACATGCTGATTACTTTTGTTATTGTGCTATTGAAAGTCAACTGTGTTACTGATAGTAGCTGTATTCAATCATTCTGTCTATAGTTAATATAGCATCTGAGATACTGTTTCAATGTTTGATTCATTGAGCTGAACAATCACAACGCACGCATCACAAATTTTGAAAAAGAGTACTATAAACAAGACAGAGTGAATCTAGAAGACGATTAAACGACGATGAATTGCATGAATTGCAGCAATGCTGATTCAAAGACGATTGCAAGCGACGTTGATTCGTCACAAGAAAACAAAGATGTAAGATCAAAATGCTTACATGACGATGAAGAGAACGTTGTTAATATTATTGATCTACTAATAAAGATATCAACGTTAGAGAAAGAGAAGAACAAAGATCATTCATGAAAAGAGATAGCATTGAAGCTGATTTGACATCTTCAACTCGATTCAGAAGAAAAACATCATATGAATCAGAACGCGTTCATCGCGAAGAATGTATAGAAATTGAAGACATCAGTTCAACTGCTTAACAAGCAGTTGCATACACAGAAAAACATGCGTCTTTCAACGAAAATCACGTCATGAGCGAACGTGACAAGAGAAGAAATAGCGACGAGAAAGCAACATTCTAGAAGCGACTTGTTGTCGCTTCGCAAGAAACGAGAAGTCATGATTAAGATAATGAACAGAAGAGAAATAAAAGAGATACAGAAGAAGTCAATTGAACAGATTCTACAGAAAATTGCAGACGTGTCAACAGATCAAAGAAATCTAATCATGTGACTTTGCAAGCTGAGCAGCGATGACATTTTTCTTCACGCAGTTAGCTCAGATGCTCAAGCAAATCTGAAAAAGACTCAGACGTGAGCAAAAGAAATCGCGAGTTCGACACGCGTAGCACGTTGAACCTTCACAGTGCTGACACATGAAATATGCACTACAATAGACATGAGCAATCAAGAAAAAATCATTGAAAGATTGATAAAAGATAATGCGAGACTTCATGAAAATCTGAAAGTTCTAAGAATAGTTTGACTCAAGAAGATAGCAGATAGCGAAAAAACTCATTCGTCGCTCATCGTAGAGATCGCAATCGAAGCGATGATGAATCAACTAATGAACGTGAACATGCTGAACTTGTATCAAGAATGTGCATGCAAGCTATTTGAAAAGAACTGTTGCATCACACAGTGCTTCAGATGTCATGAATTTGATCACATGATTAAGATTTGCAGAAAGAATCAGCGCTGCGAAAAATGCGCAGACAAGCATCACATAAAGAAGTGTGTGATGTCTTTGAATAAAAGACGTTGCGTCAACTGCAACGAAAATCACGAACTCTGAAGATGCATCTGTCTCAAGTGATAACAGCAGATGAAACAAGCATTCGAAATTTATAGAAACAGATCATTCAAATATTCTGAAATGTCTAAATACAATTGCACACTCTTCTCGCTGTCTTTGAACTCTTTAGATTCAATGAACTCTTCAGATTCAACGAATTCTTTCGATTCAATGAATCTCTTGAGCTCAGCAACAGTCATGCTGAAAACACGCAGTTGAATCGCTGATGAATCAGCTTGACAGATAGTAAAGATCAAGAAGAGATGAGTCAATCTTTTCTCTTGCGTGAGTAGTGACTCAGATGAGACAACATCTGAGCAGATTCAGAAACGTTTAATCAGAAAGTGAGAAAGATCATTGATGATCAAAAGCATACAAAGAGTCTTCTCATTGCAAAGTCAACAACAGCTATGAATAACTTTATGATAAAACAGTCTTTTCTACAAATTCTACAGTACAACATCAGAAAATCATTAAGAATTCAAGAATCATTTTTAATTGACAAAGAAGTTCGCGAATTCAACATAGTAGCTATACAGAAGCAAGATTGCAACAACAACGACTTGCAATCATTTAACTCAGCACACAACTTCTTTCATCTAGTGAAAAACTCATCATCTCAATCAAGAACATGCATATATGTTAACAAACATTTAAGACTCGATCAATGAATAGTAGAAACAGCTGAGTCAGACATTTGCTCAATCAGAATATTAACTTGCAACACAAACAATGAAATGCAGATGCTAAGACTTCTAAACGTTTACAACTCATGCTCACTATCTACTACATTTACAGAGAAATCTTTAATCATTTCTCGTTTGAACAAACTACTCAAGAATGATTGCAAACAACTGATTATAAAAGATTTCAATCTACATCATTCTCACTGAGAGAAACGAAGATGCTTCACTCATCATACGACGACTGATATTCTACTAAACGTCATTACAAATGCAAGGCTGAAATTATTATTGAAATCAGACATTATTACTCACGAAGTTCACAATCAATTTACGACGATTGATCTAGTTTTTAGCAGCGAGAAAATACAGTTCATGACATGCAAGTGCAAGATATGAATCGATCTGCATCAAAGATTGAATCATCTTTCGATCATTACAGAGCTATGCTTACAAACAATCTCAGTGCAATTCTCGACTTGACAACTTTGAAAGAAAATGAATACAGAAGCATTGAGTGCTTATCTGTGAATACATTTATCTTTGAAACACTCTTTAGATGACAAGACTATGATGAATGTCAGAGTGTGCAAGATTATCAGAGTGCTACAGAAGATCATCGAGAAATCTACTTTCTTGACAAAGTCATCAAATTGAGCAAGAGACTTTTGAAATCAAAGCTGCTTTGAAGTAGTAATGAAATCAAGACAACTGCAAATCATATGAAAAACGCAAGGCACATTAGAAGTGTGAAATGAATATCTGAAGCACAATGATCATAAAAACAAGATTATTTGACAAACGAAATGCACACACTTCAGAATACAAATGCATGAGCTGAGCAAAGCACTCAAATTGATATGATGTTTTGCAAAATGAGCTAGAATCGAAAGTCAGTTACCTAAAAAGCTTTCTCAGTTTTCATCACTGAAGTGAAGCGACATTGATCATATGACAACGACGTTCGAGAAAAAAATCGAGATACTGTGAGAAAAGTTCTTTTTCTCATCTTCTCAAGTGAATGTCAACGACATCGCAGAATCATTCATATCTCTGACAGTCTCATTCAATTCATGCATCACAGAAGATGAAGTGAAGCAGACAATCAGATGAGTAAAAGCAGACAAAGTGTCGAGTGCTTCAGATATTTCAAACAGAGTGCTTCAAGCGAGTCTTGCAGAACTGATCTCAGTACTAACGAGTTTATTCAACGCATGTGTAACACACAAGTATCATTCGAAGCAATTCAAAAAGACTCAGACAATAGTACTACGCAAATCAAAGAAAAGCAACTATATCGATTCAAAGATGTATCAACTCATTGCTTTGCTCAATATCATGAGCAAAGCGCTGAAGTCGATCATGATCAAAAGACTGAGTGACATAGTCAAGACTCATTGCATGCTATCAAATGCTCAAATGAGAGCGAGATGCAAGCGATTCGTGATCTCGACGTTAAATCTACTAATAGATCAAGTTCACACAGTGTGAGACTGTGAAATCAAATATGTGATCTTCATGCTAAGCTTAAACGTCGTCAAAGCGTTCAATTGAGTCTCACACATCAGACTTCTGCACATGCTGAAAATGAAAAGAACGTTGAGCTACATAATCAAATGAACATGCAGCTTTCTAAAGAATCGAGAGACGTCGCTAATATTCAATGAACAAATGAGCGACATGCGCGAGATAAACGCAGACATATTGCAGAAATTCTTCATTTCATCGATTCTCTTTCTATTCTTCAACGCAAGTTTAATCAAAAAATGCGAAGCACTGAAAATTAAAATCAAAGTGCTTGACTTCATAAATGATATTAACATTCTAGTCTATGACAGATTCACTGAAGAAATCTGCAGAACATTGAGCAAAGCATACGACGTCTGCGTGAAATGAGCTTGCACTCATGACGCAACGTTTGCATCAGAAAAGTATGAGCTTACACATTTCACTAGAAAATCGAAGAGATTTGACATGATGATTAGCATACAAATAGAAAGCTCAGTTATTAAATTGAAATCAGACGTACAAGTTCTAGAGATGCAACTGAACATGAAACTGCAATGAGATGCGCATCTTCGACAAATAAAGACAAATCACGTCACAAGAATGCTGATACTTAGTCATCTTGAAGTTTTCACATGAGAAGCTATCTTCACAAAAGCGAGACAAGTATACTCAGCAGTAGTGAGATCAGAAATTGCATTTGAAGCGTCAGTCTGACATCAGCGTGACAAGAAAGATGAACTGTTGAGCAAAGAACACAGACTAGAAACACTTCAGAATCAGACTTTGCATTACATAGCAGAAGCATTCAAAAGAGTAAACATTGAAACTTTAAAGGCAGAAACATACATGAGTTCGCTACATGTTCATCTGAACATGTTACAGAACAAGATCACGCTACACAGTTGAGTCAACGATTGAACGCAAGAGATCAGATAAGCATGCAAACTAATACATGCTCATTTGACAAGAGTTAATCGCGTCATTTCTCACTTACTCGTCATCAAGAAAATAGTACTTCTGAATGTCTTTATTTGAGAAGATACGAAGATACAGTTGAGACGCAGACAATGCATTCTCTTCTTCACAACAGTTTCAACAAGCAATAGCATTGCAATAACGCAGTATCACAAAGATCAATGAAATCAACGATGGAAAAAGTATAGAAAACGCGTTGCAAACATCAACACAATCTCAGCACAAAGATTGCATCTGAGCAATAAGATGATAAAGATGCGTGATGATCTTCAGAAAGCAGAAAGCATTCTTACAATGTACATCAGAATTGAACACATAGATCTGAATGCTTATCTGCACTCTAGAAATGTTTCAGGCATGAATAGCTTACGATGCGACTGCGAATGAAGTCATCAGACGACGAAGCATGTACTCATGCACTGCTTGAACTGATTGCACTTGCGATCAAGAATGCTACAAGATGTTAACTTCTTGAACTATTGAATAATCATCATCATCACGAAGAGTCTCAGAGCAGTAGCGAAGATGATGATGAAAACAAAGCTCTTGAAGCAATTTAGAGTGACTAGAACACTCGTTTTCTAACGTGCAATCAACGTGAACAAATTTGATACATAGTCTCAAAACTTACTGTTTCAACTGTGTGAAGCAGTTGTATAGACTGCGAATGATTTTCTACCTCAGAGAGTTTTGTTCACTCGATACAGATAGCATAGAGTTTCTCATGAGTCGATCTAATCGATGTCACAAGAGTGTATGAATTTATTATTATTATTATGTTTGATTCATTCTTTTCATTTGTTCATTCATTTGTGAATAATAAGTCATTGACAACTTATGATGAATTTCTAGTTGATTCACTAATGATTTTCAGAATTTTGATGTGAACAACTTGTCTTTGTTTGAAATTATCTCATCTGATAAATCATGATTTGCTACAATCATTCTCAAGAACATGTAAGTTAAATCTTTCGTGAATGTTGCTTTCTTGTATGACAAGAAATATTCATACTTGATTAGTTTATCTGTGATCATCAGTATAAAGTCGTACATTGTTTTTGTAACTCTTTTCTTTGACTTTGATAACTTGATTATGAAGTTCAAAACTATGCTTTTTCATGCATAATCTGATGTGCTGAGATTTTTCAAAAGTTCGTAAGATCTGTGTTGACTATGCTTTGTTCAAATGCATATGTCACATTTTCTTATGATATCTTCTACTTATTTTCTCATCTTAGAAAAATAGTAGATTCTAGATATTCTTTCAATGATTTTATTCAAACTCTGATGTTCATGTATTATTAACTCGTGATAATCATTTATTATCTCTTGTCTGCATTTTGTTGAAACATAGATGAGACTTTGAAATATTAGTATTTCGTTAGTTATCTCAAAGTTCACGTTATCAGCGATATTCTTTATAATATTCTGCGCGACTGAGTTCTTTGCTAGCTTTAGCTTTATTCGTTTCTTGAGATTCTGATTGTAGATTCATAGCGTAGCTGCATTTTATTTATTGTAGACAATTGAATCATCTTGATTCTGTTGCAAGATAGTCTGATTTACCTGTGATCTATCTTTCATGTGATCTGCTCTTCTACTCAAGACATTGATCTTCAAGTTTTCAGATTTCTTTCAATACTGAATTTGAAAGTTTTATGATGACAATTTCTTCAATCATTTAATCTGTCTTCAATTTAAAACTTTCATGATCGTGAAGTATAGCAGATTTTTATGATTCATATATACTTGAATCTGATGTTTAAATTCTTTCAGATACACTTTTCATTGTTTGAAAGAATTGACAATAACTAGCAGCTTCTTGTTATGTATTTCATAGTTCAATTCAGCGACTGTAAGCTTATAACTGTAATAAGCAATAAAATGCAAACGTCTCTTATTGTCTGATTAACTGATACATGTCTCAATAGTTTCATCTGACGTGTTCATCTTGAGCGTAATAGATTTTTCTGATTTAAACATGATCAGTACTGACTGAAAGATGAACAATTTCTTCAGCTTCTTGAAAGCTTTCTCTGCTTTCTCAGTTCACATGAACGATATATTCTTTCTTGTAAGATTTGTAAATGACGAGATGATTCTGAAGTATCTTTTTATAAAACATTTATAAAAGTTCGTGAATTTTAGAAAGAATTAAACTTCGATCTTTGACTTTAACATTGATCAAGTCGTAACAGCTTTTATCTTCTTTGAGTTCATTCTTAAACTCTGAAACATGATTATGAATCTTAAAAACTGTACACTTTGTACATGAAATTCACTTTTTTCTGACTTGATGCGCAGATTGACTTTCTTCAAAGTCTGTAGAACTTTTCTAACATGTTGCACATGTTCTTTCTTCGTCTTTAAATATACTAGTATATCGTTCAGATATATTATGATGAACTGATTCAAATAACGTCGTAGCACATTATTCACAAAAGTCTGAAACGTGACTGAGACATTGATTAAATTGAAAGACATGATCAAATACTTGTAATGTTTTAGTTGAGTGTGAAAGACTGTCTTTCACTTGTCTTCTTCTTTAATTTGTATTTGATTGAATGCTTTGAATATATTGAATTTCATAAATCACTGTGCTCTCTGCAGTCTGTCTTGTAGTTCAGATATGAGTGATAGCAAATAGCTGTTTTTAATCGTGATGTTATTCAATGCTTTATAATCAACACATAGTCTTAAACTTTCATTCGATTTCAAAATAAACAGAATTGAGTATTCTGCAAATGATTACAATTTTTTAATGAATTTTTTTTGCATGTTCTTTTTCAGATATTGTTGCAAAGCGTCAAGCTTTTCTGTCAACAATAAGTAAATGAACTGTTTCGTGAATTTCTTGTCATCTATGAGCTTAATCTTATGATTTCATGATTGATGTCTGAATAGTGTCTCTTGATCACTTTCTTTCTCAAACAGAATCTTATATTTCTGATATTCTTTAGAAATTTTAGCGATAACAAGATTACTTTCAACCTCTCTGCTTCATAACATCTGTGCATCTGAGCTGTTCTTCAGCTCTCTGCGCATATTATTCACTGTCATTACAAAGATCTTCACACTTTCTGATGACTTTAATATTGAGTGCAATCGCGTTGTTTCTGTATGAAGAAAAGCAATTATCTCATTGATTCAATCTATCATTGAATTGATCATATGAAGTCATGATATATCTAGAACTATATTGCTGTCTGACTGCTTCGTAACGTCTAAACGTAACTTTTCTCAATGATGTTCAAGTCTCAAGTGAATGAGTTGAATCTTTTGATCTATTAATTCATTGTTATACTTCATGAATGTTTCATTGAAGTTTTGCAAATTGTAAGATTCTTTCTTCTTCTGCATAAATATTTGCGCTTTTCTAGCAAATTTTGAGAACATGTAGTTCTTCATACAGTCACTGTCAATGAATAAACGTGCTGCATGATCATTAATCTTGACTCAGACTCATAATTGCGTCAAGTTATTCATGAAGATAAATATGCTTTTGATTTTTGATCTTTGACTAGACTTCTTCAATGATCTGTTGATCAAAGAGTTTTCTAGTTTTTTGAACTAAAAGCTCACTTCTCAAGTACTTGTTTTATGTACTGAAATCAATTTAAATCAATCTTCTTCTGTGAATGCTTCTTTGAATCACACAGATCAAATCTCTCTTTGATGACTTTTATCATTTATTTAAGTTCTCTGAGTATATGATCTTCATCAAAAAGTACATATTCTTCTTGCTTAATGAACTTAACTTCTGTGAGTGACTTCTTCATGATTATGTCATGATATCAAATGTTCTTACGCGATGCAATTGACTCATCTTGCACTGTGTTATAAATAGCTTGATGTATATTATTCTTGATCTGTTGCATTCGCTGTGAAAAATCTTTCTCTTTCTGTTTAAAAAGAATGTACAATTCATTGTACATGCTTATAAAACTCACTTAATTTGTAAACTTTCTGAGATCTTTCTTTATTTCAAGATGATCTTCTCTTTGCTTAAGAGCATCTTCTGCTGCAATAGTGAATGCTTGTAGAATTTCACTAAGTCGATTTTCTTCTTCGACTGCTTGATGAATAGCTTTTTCAATGCTGTTCAATCTGTTCAAGTCATATGCTTCGCTGTTGAAAATCTCTGATTTCACAATCATAATGAATGAACTTTCATCACTATTCTCATCATAAACTTTTGATTGATGATGAGTTGCTGCGTAGAAATGATTCTTTTGTGAGAGTTTCAAGTATCATTCAGAATCTTTCTTATTGCTTAGATAAATGCAACAGTTGTCTTTGTAACATGTTGTTCATGATAATGCTTGATGTTTATCTCTTTGATTTTCTTTTGTTGCTGCAAAAGATCTGTCTTGTTTATCATAAAGCTTTGACTTGTTCTTGTACTTGTTCTGAGTACAATCTTTGAAGAAATGATCTAGCTTTTCACATGTATAACATGTCTTGCTCTGCTGAACTGTTTTATCACAAGCGTTTATCAATATCTTTCGAGTTGCGTCTAACTTTATAGATTGAGAATCATAATAAAGTTGCTTCTTCTTTCTCTTGCTTCATGCAACTGAGACATAAGTGATCTTGTTCTTCTTTTCAAGTCTTCGCTTGTACTGTCAATTATTCAGCATGATTGCTTTGCTAATCATAGCATGCAAAGTCGCAAGTTTATTTGTACAAGCTATCTTGTTTTTTATCACATTCTTCAGTTCTTTATAAAACTGTGCTGTAAGAATCAAGTCATTTCATTCAATCTTTGCTGCAATTGACTAAAAAACAGCAATGTATTTGAATGCTGATTTTGATTGTTTAATGTCATACAGCTGTCATTTGATGATTCGCTTCACATTTATATCTTCATACATTCTTCGTATTGTTTGCTCAAAGTTAGAAAAGTCTTCAAAGACTCTGTTAATCTCATTTTCTTGATCTTCTGACTTATTCTTCAAGTGATTCTTTATCAATGACTTAAATCATTTGAAGACATCTTCTTTAAAGTATGAGAATGCAAACAGTATCTTGTCATGAGATGAACTTAGTTTCTTGTGTGCTCTGACATAAATGTTCACTTGTATAAGAAAAGCATCAAGCTTATTTCTATCTTCATAATACAGATTCAATGTTGATATTTTAATTGCTGATTTGCTATTCAAGAATGCAGTGATGTCTGTTGATGTGATTCATTCTGAGAATGATATAATGATCATGATAAGATGATGCTCTGATATTTTGTGAAAGATTGATGCTCAAAGTGTAACAATTGTCTCTTTAACAACATAAAATATAAACAGAGATCAGTGTAGTAACAAACTAATCACTAAACTGAAGATTTGAGAATAGTTAAAACAATAGAGTGTATTGACTATTACATGAGTTGAGCACGAAGCTTCTATCTAAGAGAATGATCATCATTATATAAACATAGAAGAATCATGTCAAGTCGTTCTTGCTTTGAATGATCACTTTGATCATTCTCAAGCAAGATGAGCGAGATGAGCATTATGCTCATTATGCTCACTGTGATCACTTTTGATTCAAGTGATCAGAGCAATCACTTTCAAGACTTTGATTACTCAATGATTATTTAATCATTGCTGTTACATAATTTCATGCAAAAGAGTTTTAACAAAAACAATAAAGATGCAAAATGATTTTCAGAAGATTAAAAGTACTTTCGTCATTTACATCAAAATTGAATGCATAGATTTGAATGTTTATCTGCACTTCAGAAATGTTTCAGACACAGATAGTGTGCAATGCAACTGTGACTGAAATCATTAAATGATGAAACATGTATTCATGCATTGCTTGAACTGATTGCATCTGCGATTTAAAATGTTACAAGATGTTGACTTCTTGAACTATTGAATAATCATTGCTATCACAAAGAGTTTCAAAGCAGCTGCAAGAATGATGATGAAAACGAAGCTTTTGAAGCAATTTAAAGTAACTGAGTCACTCATTCTTTAACATGCAATCAACATGAACTAATTTGATACATAGTCTCATAATAATAGTTTTGACTGCGTGAAGCAGTTATACAGACAGTGAGTGATTTTCTATCTCAGAGAGTTTTGTTCACTCAATATAAATAGCATAAAGTCTCTCATGAGTTGACTTAATCAATGTCACAAAAGTGTATGAATTTATTATTATTATTAGTTTTAAAATTTTTGATTTCAATAATTTGTTAAAATTAATTTGTTTTTCATACTTTTTTTTTAGTGTTTTTGAGTTTTTGAGTTTTTGAGTTTTTAAGTTTTTAAGTTTTTAAGTTTCTAAAATTGCTTTTAAAGACATGTTAATAACTTGTTGTTTTAATGTTTATTGTTGTAACTAAAGTCTCATCTTCAACTTTAATGTAAGAAGATGAGAGTAAAATTCTCAATTAATAAACAACTATAATAATAAAGACTTATTGCAATACATGCATAAATAACACTATGCAATTAGATAATGTATTAAGTAATAACTAAGATTTTAATATCTAAAAGAGTAAAGCTGCATATGTACTGCAAATTGATGTAGATCGATTTTTAACATCAATAATAAATCTCTTTAATTCAATAGTTAAATATCTTTTAATCACTTAACTACAATATGAAAAAGACAATGATGAGAAAAATATGCTAAAATAAGTAATAAGTATAAACAAATTTAAATTAAATTACTTTAAAGTTATGTTTTAAATTTATCTTTAAATGCAAGATTTGAAAGAGATTAAAGAAAAAGTGCATTTTCTTATTTAAAACAAATTTAATCTTCGAGTTATTCTTTACAATAATACGAATATTGCTATTTTAAAAAAAAGAATAATATTATGATTATATAGTAGAATTCTAAGTATGCAATCAAATTGAGACTAGCGTCTTGATGTCGAGAGAAAATTTAGCGCAACTTGAATTAGTCTGACCTAGATCTAATCGACTAATCTCGATTAGAACTAGCGCTTGCGGTCATGTCATCTATATAATCTGCGCATCATCGTGTATTTACTCGTCATGCTTGTAGTGTTAGTTAATACATACTCACATGATCTGCTCTGTGTAGGCTTCTGACAGCTCAAAATTGAGTCAAAAAGAACATTCAAGCCATCGTCATCTGAGGCGGCCTTCTATACTCTATATACCACGCATTCAAGTCCCTCAGATAATAATACATCCCCAGCCCAACATGCCTCATTCCAACCATCATCCACCCCACATCATGCAGCTTACAACCCTCAATCTCGTCCTCGTCTTCCTCTTCCTCCCTCTCCACAGTTCTGATCACCTCCCCATCATCCCCTCTCACCACAATCGGCCCGGTTTCCCAGTCCCTCCAAATCAGATTGACATGCCCCTCCCGAGCCCCATCAGTGGCGGTAGTGAACGCGGGTAGATTGATGACACTTTCAAGCGCCTCCTCGTCAACCTGCACACAATACCTATATCGCTGGCTCCCGCTCTCCCCTATCACCCCTTCCCTTTCCCCTCTCCCTCCTTGCTCCTCCTCCGGCGCAGTCTTAGTCCACTCCTTGAAATGTTCCCTCACATCCATCGTGGAGGCGTCGTCGAATGTCTCCTTATCGTCGAAAACAGTGATCCGCAAACCATCCAATAAATCCAGTCCGTTATAGGACTTCAAAGACTTCTCAAGTTGCGCGCGGTAATATTTCATGAATTCCTGCCAGTCTGCATCGCTGTCGTAGGTGCAGCGATAGATAACGAAACCCCAGATGTGGTGGGAGTCTTCACGCAGGAAGCGCTCGATGCAGTCGGCGATGTTATTGTGGGTGCTGATGTCGGAAGTGCGGTGGGAGGGCGAGTGGGGGCCGGAGGTGGTGGGTTCGTGATGATATGACATTGTAAGATGAAGGTCTAGAAATTAGAGCAAGAGGTATTGGTCAGGACGATTTATGTAGTGGGGTGGTCTGCGAAGAAGTGGCACATGTCACGTGACACTTGGCCAAGTGTCCTGTCTATGTTTCATCTAGAGATCGTTTCCTTAGGTGGCCATTCTATTCCTAAGGCGTTCTAGAGTTCATTTTGCAGAAGTTCATTGTCTGTGTTATCTGACTACTCAAGATGTCTGCTTCTTTCACTTACACGACATCCAAGCTATCTTCATTGTGCCACATTTACATTACGTGCAGGAATGACATTGACTCTTCCCAAATCACACGGTACCTCCTTAGTTTCTGCATTGTCAAAATCCGGAACATGGGATTTATCATCTAAGTTTTACGTTCCAACAGCTACACAGACTGCGTACCCAACCCACAAATTCCCGCAATTCGAGTCGATCGCCGGATTCCACTGATAAAGTTGATCAAATGTGACGCTGAACTGGGTCTCAATCTTGGTGCATGAGTTGCCGCTGGCCACTGTGTAATACTGCTTGCAGTTGGAAGTGATGCCAGACTGTGTCGGACTTGCCGGCCCTGAACCCGTTGATGTTGGCCCCCCTGTAGTGTCTGAGGTAGGCCCTTGTACGCAGTACGCGTATTTGAGCCACATGTTCTCGCACTTGCTGCCAACTGTGACATGTCAGTCATTGAGAACGGGTACAAGAGTGGAAGCTTGGCTGAATCGAAGCGGGATGTTAACACTTACCGCTTGGGTTCCATTGGTAAAATTGGGTAGATGTGATCGCAAACATGCCCTCGACACTAGTGCAAGAGTCGCCAGACTTCACGGTGTAAAATTTTTGACATCCTGCAACCACGCCAGTCTGTGTAGGACCCATAGAAGTGGAGACGTTCGAGCCAGACTGAAGAGGAGTCTTGGACGGTGGCGACGCCGCAGTACCTGTAGGTTCGGATGCATTGACACCAATGCAAACGGCACGCGTATCTTGATAGGCAAGATTGGCATAAAGTGCCTTGTCGCAAGCAGATGCTAACCAGGTGTTCCAGGTTGTCAGCTGAGCAATGGTGATCGAATTGTCATCCGCGATATCTTGGCACCCGTAACCTGCCATGGATGTCAGTATATGAATGTTGCGACTGGATTAGTGGAATGAATTCTCACCGGTGTCATTCTGATATCCGAAAACTGTGGTAAAGCAGTCGCAGGTATTGACAGTTCCTGGCTCTGTCGCATTAACTTCCACGCAATTGTCAGAGGTGGACACCATTGCTGCAAGTGTCAATGATAGGAGTCAATATCTGACACTAATATTCGACTTACTACTTCCGGTAGATTGCGAAACGCAGTAACTGAAGCCAGATTGGAAGTTGCAAGTAGACACGTCTCTGGAAAGACTGGGATTCCAAGTCACCAGTTGATCGTTGGTCGCACCATAAGCGTATTCAATGTAGGAGCACTCGTTGAGATCATTGATAGCATCGTGATTTCGATACGTCTTGCACCCATCGATGGTTCCTGAAGCTTTCGGTAGCAGCGAGCTGGTGGCTATGTAGCCACCACCGCTGGTAGCTGTCGCTATGGCTGTATTAACGGTAGAGAAAGTGGCCGATGAAATTGTAATTGTGGGTCCAGCAGGGGTAGTATAGCCTGAGTAAGTTGCTAGGTTTCCCACAGGCTCGACGCAATAAGCAACTCCAAGGTCTAGATTTGAGCAATTCTTGTTGATCTCCGGGTTAAGGAACAGAAAGTCGGATAAGGAAATATAATTTGCCACCGACACAAGACCACAGGTGTCTCCGGCTACCACGGCATACCAATTACCGCAATTCCTATTTGACCCATCCATAGCATTGGTAGGTGCTGGCGCCGCAACCGTCGCCGCAGTCGTTTGGGTGACAGTACTGTTTGTTTTGGAATCTATATAACCACCGGGGGGCCTGTGTTGGAGTTTGATCAGTATGGTTCTGGCCTTTTATGCAGAGCGGAGGAACGTACCCCACACAGACTTCATTTCCGACAAAATTCAGAGTGTTCTGACAAAGCGAGTTGAAGTTTGGATTCCACGCCAAGAATTGCGGTATGGTCATGCCGGTAAATCTGCTGACTACGCTGCTACAGGAGTCCAACGCTTGCCAGGTATATGTATCGCATTGCAGAGGAATGCATAGTGATGTGCCAACGGCAGCGGCAAAGTTCTTACAATAGAGGTCTAGGCTGTTGTCGTAGAGTAGATTGAACGTTGAAACGTTGTGAGCTTTTGCAATCGAGTTGCAGTTATCGGTGACTTGAACGATGTAAGAGTTAGTACATGTCTGCGGCGGTGTAGCTGTTGCGCTAGGAGGAACATCGATTGCTGTTGAGTTGAGGGCATAGGCTGTGGGAGAAGTAAAGGCATATCCACTGGCGCTACAGCTGGAAGTTAGTGAAGCAAAATTGCTTGCTAAGTCATCGTTGTAACCAAGCGGACTGCCCAGTTCCATTGCCTGGACCCCGAGCCAGCAGTCCGAACAGCTCTGGGCCGAGGTGAGCTGGGTCTGATTCGACCATGCTAGGATCTGCGGATCGCAAAATTGGCCGGTCTTACTGTCTTTTCTGCAGGAGAGACTGTAGGTATATATGAAATTATCAACAATGAATGTCGCTGGATATGCTTGGTCATTGTAGACAATGACATCTGTACTGGCGGTGCAGGCGCCCTTGATGGTGTCCCTGGCGCTTCCAAGCGAAGAGTAGCAGGTATCGCTGCAAAGAGCAGTGACCTCGTCTGTGTCCAGGGTTCCGCCCCTCACCGAGACTGGACTCAAGAACGCCGGACAGGAAACACTGGTATTCAAGGCCTGCTCGCAAGATGAACTGAGCCCTGGATATCCCATGTAGATTTGGGAGTCGGAGAGTTGTTGCGCCCATGTCAGGCCAAATGAAACAAGTAGAATAGTAGGGTACATGCTTGATGCTTCAATAATGGCCGTTCTGGCAGAAAGCGGCAAATATCCTATCAATATCAAATACAAGTTCAGCACATTTGTATTTATGTGAGAGGAGGCAGGAAAGCTTCCTAGGCTCCGAAAAGACAAAATGTTGGTGAACAACTAAAGGGATAGTAGATGATATGACGGAACTGACTACAATCGAATACAATCGAATCCAAGACTACAACATCCGTCGGATTTTGTTGTGTGGCGAAGTGACATGCAAGCTGCCGCCAATCTTATGTGCAGGATTGTCTACGCGGTGCATGCATTCTCTCGGGAGCTGACTCCCAAAGGTTGCACACATCGCTCGTCAGGCGAGCTTACCAAGAATAGTGCGGCTGTATGTAGCGTGATGCAACCATTTTCCTCTTTCATCCTTCTTAATCTCTTATAGAAGCTATGCACAGATCAAGCCTTTTAGATCCTTGAGGTCAGGGTTACCAACCTGGTTTGGCGAGCCTGTCGGACCGCCTTCGTCTATCATACTCACATACGGATGTGGCGAAGCGCGCAGGATGTCCAGCCAGACAGTAGCAACACTGATTATCGTGATCAGGTTCTAATGACCGAATGAGATCCTGCATGGGCTACGTGCCTCTTCAACACCCTGGAAAGCGGCTGTCACGAGCTTTCTCGACGTAAGACGGACGTATGAGGGGATAACAGCGGGCTTTGTTCGTAGGATTCGGCTGGCCGGTCCAAGCCTTACGCTGCCTCGAGGCTGCTTCAACTTTTTGCGATGAATCTTTCTAGTCTCAGTCGGCTCAGCCTCTACCTGCGCCACACAACTTTTTTAATCCGGATGTGAGATCTTCATGAGCTGAACCGAGGTCTAATCATGTACTTTATCATCATTGTTGATGTTGATCTTCGTAGCACCGAATGCTCCTGCAATTTCGAAGAACAGTGTTGGTTTCAGGCTTGGCTTTGCACTTCCTGATGCCGCGACATCTGACCACCGCCGCGCATAATTGCCTGATTCCTACAGGATCGAAATCTCCAGTCATGCGTCCGTATTCTCTTCGGCACCGCCCGATGTTGGCTGCGATTCTCAAGAGTGTTAGGATCGGCTCCCAATGAAACCGATTCTCTATTGACGCTGATTGACCATCTTGTACCTTCACCAGCTCCTTCAAGGCAAGCCATTGCTGTGTAACTTCCAACATGCTCCTGCGGGGCTAGAAACTCTGCTTCAGTGGCTCTCAGCTCCTTCGCTTTCCTGATGACTTTTTCTATTTTATTCAAGAAATTTTGCTGCAGGGGCAATTCTATTTTCCCTTCACCTAGAGGCTATATAGTATATTAGGCTCTCTATCCCGTGCGGTCTGCCTAAGGCGCAGAATCTCTTTTCACCCTCTTTGATCATGTCTTCTGAGCAAGCTGCTTCGAGGAGATTGACGAGTCGAACATGGATTTTCTTTCTTGGTATCTTTCTCGCTGTCTGCGTTTATGTTTGGCCTAGCCATAGCTCACTATCATCGTCAATTTATGTTGCTCGTCGACATCTGAGCACAGGAGACTTTGGGGACGAGCTCGAAGCCCGATCTAACGCGAGTCTTCTCGCGCGAGACACCTATCAATGTTCGAAAGAAAAACCGTGTAGTAACGGGGCATGCTGCGGAAAAAGCGGTTACTGTGGATACGGTCCGACCTACTGCGGTGATGGATGCCTTTCGGATTGCGGTGCGGTGGCCGAATGTGGGCAGTACGCAAAACGGCCGGGCAGGGAATGCCCTCTCAATACCTGCTGCAGTCAATTCGGATTTTGTGGTACCACGGAAGACTTCTGCACGAAGGTAAGTGGCTCTCGGAGCCAGGCTTTTTGATCCCGTAAATGTCAATGGGTGTGGTACCTACTAGATGAGATTGTTCTGACTCCGAACTTTTTCTTAGGGATGTCAGAGCAATTGCGTGCTCAACCCGAGCCCTCCAGGTGGGGCCGCCTCCGCTGGTATTCTTCAGAACAAAGTCATAGGATACTACGAGTCCTGGAGCGCTCGTTTGAACTGTCACAAAGTTGCGCCAACGAATCTGCCTGTGGATGCCCTTACACACGTGAACTTCGCCTTCGCATATATCAGCCCAGGCTCGTACGAGATTGTGACCATGGATGGATCTACCCCGGCAAGCCTTTTTCAGGACACCGCGAACTTAAAGTCTATCAAACAGGATCTCAAAGTGTTCGTGAGCGTAGGCGGCTGGACTTTCTCTGATAACGGTACCGATACGCAGCCTTTATACGGTGAGTCCGTTTCAGAGCGGTTATTACCGCCTTTGGCTGTTTCAGAAACTCTGAAGCTCCTTTAATGCATGATTGCTGGCCGAGGTGGCTCTACCTTATCCGTCATGGCGTTGGGAGCTGCACCTCAAACGGGATAATGCTGACTTCGATTTTTACTTAGGTGAGATTGCTGCCGATGCAGGCAAAAGACAGACTTTTGCAAACAACGTCGTTCACTTCATGAAGCAGAATGGTTTCGACGGTCTCGATATTGACTGGGAGTATCCCGGAGCTGGAGACAGAGGGGGGAAGATTGAAGACACCGCCAATTACGTGTCACTACTTCAAGTCTTACGGCAAACCTTCGACTCAAGTGGAGGCAGTTTTGGCCTGTCATTCACAGCCCCGTCATCATATTGGTACTTGCGATGGTTTGACTTGCCAAACATGATCAAATACGCCGACTGGATCAATCTCATGAGCTATGATCTTCATGGTGTTTGGGATGCTACAAATCCCATAGGCAGTATCGTCCAAGGCCACACAAATTTGACCGAGATCAAGCTCGCTGCAGAACTTTTCTGGCGGGTCAACATCCCGCCGGCGAAAATAGTTCTAGGCTTTGGCTTCTATGGAAGGTAGGTGTTTGCGAAGATTAAAATCCCATGTCTAGAAGGGTTGCTTTGATGAGGAAGCTGAATGTGGCAAGAATTGGTTTGGAGCAACGTTGCTGCGTTTTTACGCATTGACGTTTTGGCACTGGACATTGAGAGTCAAGAAGCTGACTCGGACATATGCTACAGGTCATTTACCCTTGCTGATGCAGGCTGCTCAAAACCAGGTTGCGCTTTCAGTGGCGCTTCCAAACCTGGGCCTTGCTCGGCCACTGGAGGTATCTTATCCTATTACGAGATCAAGAACATCCTCAATGGAGCGTCTACCAAGAAGAGAGATGCCATTACACCCACACACGACGAAAAAAGTGCTGTAAATTACTTCACTTTCGATAACGACCAGTGGGTCTCGTATGATGACGACAGAACATTTAAGCAGAAAGTCGACTGGGCAAATGGGGTCGGAATGGGCGGTGGTCTCATCTGGGCATCTGATCTAGGTACGCCGGGTCCACACTGCGGTAGCTTGATTGAACGAGCACAGGAAACAGCTGATTGCTGTACTAGACGATGACAAGTATACAGCTCACGCTGGATTGCTTGGACGAACTATTCGCTCGGGGCAAGCACTCCAAGACATAGACAAAGCGCTGTCAAATCCGCAGTCTACTATACAAGACATAGCGGTGAGTAAATTTCGGAGCTTGTTCTCCCTTATCCCGCAATGCCGTCGGGTGTTATTACTACTAGCTGGAGTCGTGCTTAACTCCTCTAGGGGTCCAATGGGCAAAATTGCTTTGCTTATAAAGGAAAGTGCGTCAATTTGAACGATAATAAGGCGATGCAAGATGCATGTGGCTCCGGCTTTACCCCAATAGGTTTTGACGATGCCGGATGTGGGAAGAAGAAATGTGTCAGTTCAATTAATAACATTTTAACGATCGATTACGCTGATCATCTCGCATTAGCACTGTGGCAAACCGATATGTTGTCCTGTCAATCAAGCGCCGAAGAATTGCATGTGGCGTGGCGACAATAACGGACAGGGCACCCATACTGACTGTAGCGCTCAATGTGCTCCTGGTGAGGTCAACATCCAAGGCATCGGGTCTTCATGGGGCGGAGGGTTCCTCAATGATGGCAATACGAACAAATGCGGCAGAGGGTATAAAGTTTTCTGCTGTCCCAACCCAGACTATACGCAAGCAACCAGAGGTTGCAAATATGCAGATTGGTCAGTTGGCTCTACGCAAACCATGAAGCTGATTGACGGCTAAAAGGACATGATAGTCGCAAAAGTTGTCCGACAGGCACGAGGTCCGTCTTCTCTAAGGCTGGAGAGTGCTTCATTGGTCAAAAGCAGTATTGCTGCCTAGATCCCAGTCAGCTCGCCGGCTGTCATTGGGATGGTGGCAGCGGAGGCGAAGAATGCTCCAATGCTAAATGCAATGCGACTGAGCTCGAGATCGATAGAGCTCAATTTGGTGGCTCTCAACTAGGAGGCTGTTCTTGTAAGTTTATTTACCGTCAAAACTCAAAGCAATATAACAGCACACCTTGTATTCCGCTTCAAAGTTTTCACGAAATGTCGATGTACTGGTCTTAGAAAAGGAACCCATAACCACGCCGTCAGGACATCGAGGCCAACAGTAGCGGCATAGCTGAGATTGTCGCGTTGTACCTCTTTCAAGCCTTTTGAGATTTCAGATATATGAACACACCAACTGATCTGAATGAATAGGGGGACGACAGAAAGCAGCTTGCTGTACACTGGAGAAGGCGCCCACGAAGCCGGCCAGTTGTAGCGCCAATTTGTGCAAAGTTATCCCAGGCTACTGTTCCAATGGTAACGACGACGAAGGAGCCAACGTCCCCACCAAGCGAGAACTGTCTGGTATGCATGAGTCCGAGCGCAAGCGTATCCTGGATAAACGAGGCAATCAAAAGACATACCAGGTCGATTTAGGCGCTAATGTAGGTATACGCATAATCGCAGCGGCCTACCCACGCCTGGTCGAGCTATTTGGCTTGCAGAATGGTGTGGGTATACTCCGCAGCTACTTCCGACTGATCTTAGGCTACTGTACCGGAACAGCCGTCGACATTGTCCCTGTCCCACCAAACGCCGATCAAAGTGATTTTACCGGTTATGAAGCGGAACACCCAATCGATCGACAGATCATGAGACCTTTCGCTATAGCCACATGTTCAGGAGTACTCCCTTCCGGCCAAGTAGCGAACATCCCTACTCTCGACCGTCAGTTGTTCTGGAAAAACCAGTTGCACGAATACAACGGTCGGTTGGCTGGAGAGAGTGCAATCGGAGGCCCCAATGGACCACAGCCTGGCTATGTCAACGATCGTATAATGGAGAGCTTCGGATCATACAACTACCCATATCCTTTCATGGCCGTGGACGAGATGATCAATGGTGCAAAAGGCCGAATAATGCAGCTTCAGCCTGCAACTGCGCCTAATGAGATCGACACTTTGGCCAACAGTGCAGTACAGCAGGATACAGACGAGGCCGCCGATAGGTTGCTTCAGGCGATGCGTATTGTAAGTCGCCAGCCGTTAATACTCGCATTCACCCTTTCTCCCCACCTTAGCAGCATTAGGGCGAACGCTGCTCTGACATGACGGTTGCACGTTTTACCGATGGACTTGCGCTGCGCAAGATGTTTGGTTCTCCGATGGTCGTCTCTTGAAATCCCTCGAATGCTGATTTCGAGCAATAACAGGGCTTCGCGACATTCGAATACCTCCACAATCCGGCAGCACAAGTCCGATTCAATACTGTCCGCCAACAGATCCGCCGTCAAATGGGTTTCATCGAGCAAGATGTGCCTCACGCTAATGGCCTAGTAGCGTGGTGGGACTTGTTCACCGATGATTACTTTCAACTGGTAGGAACTCGCGCGCAGCAATGGGCTCATGATGTCATCACAAGAGCTGCGGCGCCATACGTCCAGGCTCGTGAGCCTGGTCCTCATCAGGTTCAGTTACGGACTGCTGCGCAAGTATTGGGTAAGTTACAGTCCTAGTTTTCAAGACGTTGACCTTTGTAACAAGTGCTAATCTTGGCTTCTTCCAGGCGCTTTGGAGGAAATGATGAGAGAGATTGATAATATGCAACTTCCGCCGAACTTCGCCATGCAGAATCCGCAGCCACCCGGTGGTGCTGGGGGTGGAGGTTCAGGCTGACGTCGTTTCCACGAATAGTCCATGGATCTTCTCTCATCTTCGGATATGTTTCGTACCACTAAGGATCGCACAACATTATCTCGTCGACAGAAGAGTTACCGACTATGCTTCGCGCACTACGAAGGGGAGAGGTTGGAGTGAGACAAGATCTGTTATGAATAAAACTTGTCCAATCATGATAGCATCTGAAAATCACCCCCATTGACTATGTTTTCACAGTGCCGGTTGTTGCGTTGAACGGTGAATCAGTCTTAATCTATACAAAATAGCCCGTCTCCCAAATATGATCTTCTTCTAAAAAAAAACATTCGCTTAGCAGCGTCGAATTCTTACGATTAGACCGATTTAATTAGACTTAGCGCATCTCTAAAGCTTGAGCGCTTCAAGACAACTAGGCAGCATAACCAACGGCAAGCTCGCTGGATGGATTTTCTCTCCAATTAGGCGCCAATAACCTGCAGCGGGGATGAAACATTGCTTTAGCGTACGCCTCCAGTCAAGACCATTGAGTGGTCATCGGGTTCACGCGGGACAAAGGAAGGAGCGAAAGATGGAGATGCTATCAATGCAATTCCCAATGCCTCTACGCTGTGGCCTTGCAATCAACACGTGACATAGTAGTACTTCTACTTTGAAGCCGAAGTATCCAGGGTTTCCCGCGCACCAGGGACAAAGTCGAGGTTCCTTTCTAGGACTTGAAGGGCACGCTGCAATGCTCTTCGAAGTTCGCTGATCAGCAAAAGCAAGACTCTGCTAGACAGCTTTAAGTTTGATGGACAGTCTTCCATCGCAGATAGGTAATGCTGGAGAGCACCCAGATCCAGAACTTTCCCTTCCTAACTAGTATAAATCGTCTTCTTGGGATCTGGGCTCGTATATTCCGTCCCATTCACCCCATAAGCATTCGGGTATACCCATCGAAATGGCGTAGAAATGGTGACCATACCTTGCGTTGCGAATTCGTTCAATGTTTGGGCTCCCCATCGGCGCTTCACTCTGCTGCCGAAGGGTATGCCATTGGATTCTGCGGTCCCGGTGTTCGCGCCCCAAATTGCACCAGTCACTCCTTGTCATTGCAGATACCTCGATCCAGCGCTGTTGGGCGGGAATCTTGTCCGAAGGTTTACCCAGGTAGCTGCAAAAACAGTGTTCTCCGGCCTGCCCCTCAGAGAATATTCTGGGTCATACGACCATGTGGTTCTTCCCGATCCAAAAGCTCGCAAAATTGATGCATTGACTCAGTTGAGGATTTTGACGTAGTGATCAGCTGAAGCAGCCCATCCAGCGCCGAGCTGCTGTTGCAAAAGCTCGAAGAGAGTGATCGTGCTGTAGTTCAACTGATGACGAATGACTTCTGATTGAGGTTTGCAGCAAGTTTCAAGCGATATATCATGAATATTCTGCAAAGTATCTTGAAATTTCTATTATCTTGTTAAGACTTTTGTATAATTAGAATATTATTATTTTTTTATATTTTTCTCGTAGAGTCAGCGATAAAACTCATCTGTATGCAATGCTGACTACAAATCTACTATTTAACTACAGTAAAGTCTAAAGATTATCAAAAGTTTGAATGACATCAAAGCACTGCATGATGATGAAGTGCTGTGCATTGATCGCGTGCAGAGTTTTTGTAATTGCACAGACTTCAATAATCTCAATGTGCATGTTATAAAGTAATTTGCATGCAGATGAGAAAGTTAAATAGAATGCAGAACTACAAGAAAAATCGCTTATGAAAATCATTCGATTCAGTATCTTGTTATTATGATGATAAAAACTGAGACAGAATATTCTTGTGTTTAATCTGTTGAGAATGATTAGCAAAAAGAACTTGAATCATGAACATTCTTTAAATCTACATGCTAACTATGTATAAATTTTGTTAAGATTGCATGTCTGTTACTACAACATAAGCAACTCATGAGACTTGTTAAGTTTGACATAAGCAAACTTGAGAATCTTGTTAATATCATTTAACAGATGTTCAAATACAGACATTTTATATGTGAGTGATACGCTGACGAGAAAACTTCATTAAAAGAAGAGAAACACAAGCGAGTTAATAAAAAATAATTGAACTATGCTGTCTGATTAAAAGTGTAGCATATGAATATTTTTGCAAAACATGATTGATTTGCATGAGAAAAATCTTTACAGATAATATGAAACAGATGAGTTGCACATTTTACAAACAAAGTGAGCATTTGCAAAATGTGATATACAATAATGATGATTGTTGATCTTGAGAATCTTATTTCTTCACTGAGTTTTGACTCTTGAATATCTTGATGATAAAATCAACTTCTAGTTGAAGATATCATTTATATAGCTTGAAAGAATAATAATATATATTGATGTGATTAAAGAAAAAATTGACTGTGATACACATGTGTATCACTGATGAAATGTTTGCAATTCATGCTTAAGAAGTAAATTGTTGAAATTTGAGCAGTAAAAGATTTCACTCATCTTGAACTATAAATTTGCAATGAGAAAGACTACTTCTTGCTAAGAAAGAAATTAACATAAAAATTATGTCTTATGTATATTGCATGCAACGTATGCAACATATTTTCAATAAACAAATCAAAAAAGAGTAATTATACTGATTCAAAAACATATCAACTCATTGCTTTGCTTGATATCATAAGAAAAGTTTTGAAGTCAATCATGATTAAAAGACTGAGTGATATAACTGAGACTCATCATATGTTATCTGATGCTCAAATGAAAGCAAAATGCAAGCAATTCATGATCTTAACATTAAATTTATTAATAAATCAAGTTCACATGATATGAGACTGCAAAATTAAATATGTAGTGTTCATGCTAAGTTTAAATGTCGTTGAAGCATTTAATTGAGTCTTACACATCAGACTTTTGCATACTTTGAAAATGAAAAAAACTTCAGACTATATAGTTGAATGAGCATGCAGCTTTCTTGAGAATTGAGAAACATTGCTGAGATTCATTGAGCAAATAAGTGATATGCATAAGATAAATGCAAACATATTGCAGAAATCTTTCATTTCATCGATTCTTTTTCTATTCTTCAACGTAAGTCTGATTGAAAAGTGCAAAGCACTGAGAATTAAGATTGAAGTGCTCAACTTTGTAAATGACATTAACATTCTAGCATATGATAGATTCATCAAAGAAATCTGCAGAATATTGAGCAAAATGCATGACATTTGTGTAAAATGAGTTTGCACTCATGATGCAACATTTGCATCAGAAGAGTATGAACTTACGCACTTCATCAGAAAATCAAAGAGATTTAACATAATGACTAGCATATAAATAAAAAGCTCAGTTATTAAGTTGAAATCAGATGTGCAAATTTTGAAAGTACAACTGAACATGAAATTGCAATGAGATGCGCATCTTCGTCAAATTGAAGCAAATCACATCACATGAATGCTAGCACTTAATTGACTTGAAGTCTTCACATGAAAGACAATCTTCACAAAAGCAAGACAAATATACACAGCAGTAATAAGATCAGAAATTGCATTTAAAGCATCAATCTGACATCAGAAAGAAAAAGAGAAAAAACTGTCAGACAAAGAATGCAAACTTGAAACATTATAAAATCAGACTCTGTATCATGTTGCAAAAATGTTCAAAAGAGTAAGCATTGAGACTTTGAAAGCAGAAATGTTTACAAGCTCGTTGCATGTTCATTTGAACATGCTGCAAAACAAGATCACGTTATGCAATTAAGTTAACAATTGTATGCAGAAAATCAGATAAGCATGCAAACTGATATATGCTCATCTGATGAGTATCAATTGCATCATTTCTCATTTTCTTGTTATTAAGAAAGTGATGCTTCTGAACAACTTAATTCAAGAAGATATGAAAATACAGTTGAAACATGAGCAATTAGTTCTTGCTGTGATGATTTCAACTAGTGACAGCATTGCAATAGCGCAGTATTACAGAAGTCAGTGAAAGCAATGATGAGAAAAATATAGAAAATGCATCGCAGATGTTCACATCATTTCAACACAAAGATTGCATCTGTTCAACAAGATGATAAAGATGCAAAATAATCTTCAAAAGATTGAAAGCATTTTTATCATTTACATCAAAATTGAACGCATAAATTTGAATGCTTATTTGCATTTCAGAAATGTTTCAGATGTAAATAGCATGTGATGCAATTGCAATTAAAATCATCAGACGATGAAACATGTACTTATGCATTGCTTGAACTGATTGCATCTGTAATCAAGAATGTTACAAAACGTTAACTTTTTAAACTATTGAATAATTGTTGCTATCACAAAGAATCTTAAAGCAGCTGCAAGAATGATGATAAAAATGAAGCTTCTGAAGCAATTTAAAATGATTGAATCACTCATTCTTTAACATGCAATCAACGTGAACTAATTTGATACATAGTTTCATAAGAATAGTTTCAACTGCGTGAAGCAATTGTATAAACAGCAAGTGATTTTCTATTTCAAAAAGTTTTGTTCACTCAATATAAATAGTATAAAGTTTCTCATGAGTTGACTTAATTGATGTCATAAGAATGTATGAATTTATTATTATATTTTTCTCATATGATAATACTATTATTATCTTATTTCTAAATTTGTAAACATTATACTATAATATTCAAAACTTCTTTTGCTAAAATATTAATATTCTTTATCAAAATATGCTTTTTTTTTTATTCTTACTCAATTCAACACTCATTATGAGTTTATGCAAGATTTTATATATTGTAGCAAACGCTGCATTAACGTAGTGCTCTTTTCATATTTACTATCGCTTTTTTCTGCATTTTATACTGTAACTGTTTTCAATGCAAGAACTTTATAAACTTGTTTCTTTTCTACTTTCTCTCTCTTTCATCTGATTCTTCAATGACATCACAGTCTGAAATTGATTCAATATGCTTGTTGAAAGTATTATTCAAATGATCATTGTTATCACGCTCATGATTTCTAGAAGCTTTCTTAAGTTCGTGATGTTCTTTTTACATTGCATCATTTTTCATTCTATCTTTCATTTAGAACATGTTAATAAAATGTGCTTGATTGACATTTGATTTCTGTTATACTTGCACGTCGTTGTAGTAATATCAAGTACTCGTCTCTCATGTAGAAATTGATTGAAGTCAATTTTTCTCATGCGTAGCTGTGTCAATAATGCGCTGTGAGACTTTGCATGATTCTTGTACAGTCACAGATGTCAATGTATCATCTTTAATGTTAAATATTAAAAATGAGTTGCATTGAATTTCTCTTTTCAGACTATTCTTTAAGTTTGTCTGATCTGTTTCTGTATGAACATCAATCTCGTCGTCACTTCAGTGCATTGACACTCAGTCAGTGATAAAGACAAATCATATGCATCATCAATCATCTTGTTCATTGCTTCATTTTCAAGTATTTCTGCATGTCTTGTCACTCAATATAACTTCAGCATGACTTCTTAAGATTAAATGCTTTTATGCATAGTCTGAACTTATTGCAGACGTGTCTGATCTTTTGTTGATATCATAGCTTTCACTGTTTTCAGAGAAGTTTGATTATCATTGTTGTTACGATTCTAGCTATCATCTATGTTGATGACTATGTTGATGACTATGTTGATGACTATTCTGAGAACTATCGTCGATCGCTCGTCGCTAAAGCATAGACTTGTTTCGAAGTCAACTTTATTCAGAGTTAGCTTATGTTCTTCTGAGTCATATAGATAGTTGACTCTTCTCTTCTAGATACTTTTCTTTCTTAGCATTTATATACTCGTTATCTTACACTCATATGACTCGCTCTATGCTGATTTCTAACATTATATAAATGCTTCTTCGTTACAGACAAAGAGAAATAATTTGCATTGAGTGCTTCTGCTCGATTCAACTATCGACTTTGATTTAGTCAACTCGCGATCGTGCAACAGCACTCACTCTTCTTTTCTCGTGAGCTGATCAGCGAGTATAAATAAAAGATTGAAACTCTTTTCAACTAGATCAGAAGATCAGCGAAAGCATCGAGATCAGTCATAGAACTGTGTCAAAGTCTCTATCTCAGAAGCAAACCTTACAGTGAGTCTGCTTCAATGACGTTTCTTCGTCAATGCAATGATCTATAAGCACATCGCTCTATCAATCAGTGAATTGATCTACCTCGAGTTTCTGTTCAACTAGTGAGTCTGCTTCAATGACATCGTCAATGCAATGATCTTCTCATCGCTCTACCTATCAGTGAATCGATTCGTCTATCAGTTCACATGCAACTAGTGAGTCTGCTTCAATGACATCTTTCGTCAATGCAATGATCTATCTACTCACATCGCTCTATCTATCAGTGAATCGATCTGTTGACTCATTCGCATGCAACTAGTGAGTCTGCTTCAATGACATCTTTCGTCAATGCAATGATCTACCTACTCACATCATTCTACCTATCAGTGAATCGATCTGTCGACTTGTTCACATGCAACTAGTGAGCCTGCTTCAATGACACTTCTACCTTGCATAGTGAGTCTGCTACAATAGACATTTCGATTCTACATAAGACTAAGAAAATACATTCATGTGAACATGAATCGTTGAAGAAGAAAAGTAATGTTACGATTCTAGCTATTATCTATGTTGATGATTATGTTGATGACTATGTTGATGACTATGTTGATGACTATTTTGAGAGCTATCGTCGATCGCTCGCTGCTAAAGCATAGACTTGTTTCAAAGTCAACTTTATTCAAAGTTAGCTTATGTTCTTCTGAGTCATATAGATAGTCAACTCTTTTCTTCTAGATACTTTTCTTTCTTAGCATTTATATACTCATTATCTTACACTCATATGACTCGCTCTATGCTAACTTCTAACAATTGTATACTTTGTATATTTTTTCATGACACTCTTGATTCACTGTCACTACATCTGCAAGATGTTTCATCTTCATGACTAATTCTTTCAGCTCATCATGATGAGTGATGACTAAAGTTGATTCTTTCAGTCTCTTATTTAACTTTCAGTTCATTTTCATTGCAATCGTTGTAACATCATTTCTGCTGTCATTATCATTTGAGTAAATTCTTTGCTTTGACGTGAACATGTCAAGATTGTATTATCTTATTGACATTTTCTTGTTTGCAATTATAACTATCTTTGATGACTTTGATCAGAAAATTGATGTGTAGAAATGACTTTGATTCATCTTTATTTATTTAAGTGTTTCTTTCATTCACTTTTGCTTCAGCTGTAAAGATGTTTTATGCAGCTTTGATTTTCAATCTTTTTTGAATATCAAATCATTGCAAATTCAATGCATTGTCATCTTGATAATTTCATCTGATTTTCAAAAGTTCATGTTTGTTATCAATCTTTGTATCAGCTTTCATAAGTGAATATTTATTGACATCATGTTTATTTTCATCTGTAGAATCTTTGTTAATGTTGCATGATAAACATTAATGATCTGTCATAATGCTCTTTTTTGCACTGATTTCAGCTTAACATTCAGACTCTTTCAATGATCTTTCATTCTTTATGATGTATATCATATGATGACTTCATGATTAAGCAAAAAGTGTGTCATTACGAAGTATATTTGCTTACTCATCATCATTGATGAGTCTCAAGTAGACTTGATGATTGTCTGCATGATCTTTTGTTTAATCACTAGTTTTGCTTCAACATAATGCATGTGAGTCACTCATTTCAGCTTAAAGTTTAGTTAAACTCTCAAGACTTTGATGTCTGATTTCAAGTTGATCTGATGTTTCATCAACTTTACGTCAACTTTCATATTAAATCATTTAAAAATTCTTGTAAAGTGAATCAACTTATGCTTTGTCATCAAGAATTTGATATCATGCGTTTTTAATCACTGTTTGCATCTATCATAAATCTTGCTAAAAACTCTGCAGTTGCGTTTTATAAACTCTTTGTATATCAAGATATTGATGTCATTCACGAAATTTGTAAAGTTAGTTTTCAGCTTGATATCATCACATGCTTTTAACAAGTTCACATTGTAAAACAGATATAATATTAATGATAGCAAAGAATCTTGTGATATGTTAACATTTATACTGCATTTCATCATCATGTAATCATCAATTGTGATTATGATGCGTTGATCTTTCAGAAAGTTCTTCACAAACTCAAGAAGCAATCTAGAAACTTTTCTCTTCTTCATGTCATGTAAAAGTTTGCTGTGCATCACATTATCAAATGCACTCTTCTCATTCAGACTCAGCAGTGAGACTACTCTTCTTCTCATGTCACTTCACACAGTATGTATCTTTTCTATAATTAGTTGCAAAGTCATATCTGTTAATCTGTGCTTGCAAACTCTCATTTAAATGTTTGATATTAAGTTGCAAGCTTCTACAACATTTTGCAAATGTTCAAATATAATGAACTTCAATATTTTACTCAGTATGTTGAATAACATAATTGATTTATATATTTTTGCATTAAAGTAATTTTTCTTGTCTGACTTTTACATCACTATTGTGACTGTGCTCTTAAACTGAGTTGATTGTATTCTCTTTTATAAACATCTTTCAAAAAAAGAGTGTATTTATTCTGATGTGCTGTTGACGAGTTTGCGCATTATTCTATTTATGTATCTCATGTGTCTTGATATCTTATCAGATATCACTTTGTAAATGACTCTCTTAATTTTATGATGCATCAGCAAAGCATCATTTTCAATTGAAAGTGAATACTTGAAGTTTATTATGTTTAGCATGAAAATCTTTGAAGATGATAAAAAGTGAGTCTGAAACATCATTTTCACTTTATTCTGTACTGTTGTGATAATGTTAAAGCATTCTGACTTGATCAGAGAGAGAATTGTCACTTGAGTCAATGTGTTTGTAACTGCATTTCTTGCTCATTTCGCAGTTTTGAACAGTTCTCTTGAAAATTGTTTAACATTCTGCATGATCTTTTGATACTCATTGCGTTTCTGTTTTCTGATGATTTTACTCTTCTTGTCACATGCTTGAATATACTCTGTTCAATCATCAATGATTTGATAACTTCTTCTCATTCATTGCATGCTCTTGATGATCTTCATACACTTCTTTGTTCATTCTGCTTTGATCATTTCATGTAATCTCGCTCAAAGAGTGAAAATCTTGATGATTTTCTTCAATGCATTTAGCAGTTGCTTGATGTACTCATTTATGCATCAACGCTTCGTCTTATGATTCAACAGTGATTTCAACATTTGTTCTTTCAGAATATTAAAAAACTTCTTTTTATTCATTGTCTTTCAGTTGCAACGCAATTTTCGCGCTGACTTTTTGCAAACAATCAAAATATACTTGTATTTACTAAAACGTTTATAAGACATTTGCTTTATTAATTAAGTTCTTAAGCGTGAATAATATTAATGTAATTAATATCAAAATTAACTTATTAACTTTTGATTTCTTTATTAAATAGTTTGCTAGTTATAATATTTTTGTGCATTATAATAATAATAATAAATTCATACACTTTTGTGACATCGATTAAGTTGACTCATGAGAAACTTTATGCTATTTATATCGAGTGAACAAAACTCTTTGAAATAGAAAATCACTCGCTGTTTATACGACTGCTTCACGCAGTTGAAACTATCATTATGAGACTATGTATCAAATTAGTTCACGTTGATTGCATGTTAAAAAATGAGTGATTCAGTCACTTTAAATTGTTTCAGAAGCTTCATTTTCATCATCATTCTTGCAACTGCTTTGAAACTTTTCGTGATAATGATGATTATTTGATAGTTCAAGAAATCAATGTTTTGTAACATTCTTGATCGCAAATGCAATCAGTTCAAGCAATGCATAAGTACATGTTTCATCATTTGATGATCTTAATCACAGTCACATCACATGCTATCTGCGTCTGAAACATTTTTGAAGTGCAAATAAACATTCAGATTTATGCATTTAATTTTGATGTAAATGATGAGAGTGCTTTTAACTTTCTGAAAATCATTTCACATCTTTATCATCTTATTGAACAAATGCAATCTTTGTGTTGAAATGATGTAAACATCTGCAATGTGTTTTCTATATTTTTCTCATCATTGCTTTCATTGACTTCTATGATATTACGTTATTGCAATGCTGTCACTAGTTGAAATCATTGCAGCGAAAGCTAATTGCTTACATCTTAACTGTATTTTCGCGTCTTCTTGAATTAAGTTGTTCAGAAGCATCACTTTCTTGATGATGAAAAAACAAGAAATAATGTAATTAACATTCATCAAATGAACATGTATCAGTTTGCATGCTTGTTTGATTTTCTGCATACAATCATTAATTTGACTGCGTAACGTAATCTTATCTTGCAGCATGTTCAAATGAACATGCAGCGAGCTTATGTATATTTCTGCTTTTAAAGTTTCAATGTTTATTCTTTTAAACATTTTTGCAATGTGACGCAGAGTCTGATTTTATAATGTTTCAAGTTTGCATTCTTTGTCTGACAGCTTTTTCTCTTTTTCTCGCTGATGTTAAACTGATGCTTCAAATGTAATTTCTGATTTTACTACTGCTAAGTATATTTGTTTTGCTTTTGTGAAGATTATTTCTCATGTAAAAACTTCAAATTGATTAAGTGCTAGCATTCATGTGACGTGATTTGCTTCAATTTGATGAAGATGCGCATTTCATTGCAATTTCATGTTCAGTTGTACTTTCAAAACTTGCATGTTTGATTTTAACTTAATAACTGAGTCTTTTATTTATATGCTAGTCATTATGTTAAATTTTTTAAATTTTCTGATGAAGTGTTTATTGAAAATATGTTGTATACGTTGCATACAATATACATAAAACACAACTTCTATGCTGATTTTTCTCTTAATAAAAGATAGTTTCTTGCAGCAAATTCACAGTTTAAAATGAATGAAATTTTTTACTACTTAAATTTCAACAGTTTACTTCTTAAGCATGAATTGCAAATATTTCATCTGCAATACACATATATATTGCAGTCAATTTCTTCTTTAATCACATCAACATGCATTACTGTTCTTTTGAACTATACAAATGATATTTTTAACTAGAAATTGACTTTATCATTAAGACATTCAAGAATCAAAGCTCAGTGAAGAAATAAGATTCTTAAAATCAACAATCATCATCATTTTATATCATATTTTGCAGATACTCACTTTGCTTGTAAAATGTACAACTCATTTATTTTATGTTATTTGTAAAGATCTTTCTTGTGCAGATTGATCATGTTTTGCAAAAATGTTCATATATTATACTTTTAATTAAACAACATAGTTCAATCATTCTTTATTAATTCGCTTGTGTCTCTCTTCTTTTAATGAAGTTTTCTTATCAATATATTACTCACAAAAGAGAAAATTCAAAAACTCTTTATTAATCAGCACTGAGATAGTCAATTGTTTACATTGAGAACATCATTGACATGATGCTTGCGCTTCATTCTGATCGTCAGAAGCAGATGATGAGCGTCGTCAATGTGATGTCAGTGAGTGAGCGAGAGACGAGTATCACTACTTCACAGAAGAATTCAATCAAGACGAAGAATATACACGAGAAATTGAACAAGCTGCGAGTACTCTATGAGTTCAATGAACGTAGAAACAATGAGCTGATGCTCTGAGAGAAGATGAAAAGATTGACAGAGATGATAGAAAAGCTGACGCGTCAACGCGTCGTTGCGTCAACTGTCAATCGACGCATGAAGAATCAGCTGAAGAGATTGAAAAAAATAATGAGCAGACTCAAAAAGAAGTTTGCAAAGAAGAAAAAACATGTTGACAACTGAGCAAAAAGAGCAAACGAGAAGTCGACGACGTCGTTTGAGAATCATCTTGTTCTCAGCGTCGACGTTGCGTCGTCAGTATGAAATCATTGCAAGAAATTCAAGATTAAGATCTTCGTTAAAGAGAAAGAGAAGATCAAGAGAATCATGATGACAACAACAGAAAACATAGTGAGATGAGCGAGAAAGATTGACGTCAACAAGATGCTATTGACGCGCAAGAACATAAAGATTATAAAGAGATGATCAAATTTATTGATATTTCAAGTCAAGATTGAAGACAGCAAGAGAATACTGAAGGAAAATAATTTTTGAATCAAAGAGATTTCATTGAACATAAGTCTGCGCAAAGTCAATTTCGAAATAGTGATACATGAAATTAAAGTCGAAGAAATGTTTAAAGACATAGAAAAGAAGAGAGTGAAAGCACTCATCAAGATCAATAAAGACATACATTCAAAGATGATGATTGAGAAAGTTAAGTAACTCACAAAAAATAGTGAACAGAAGAGATACATCTTGCTGATGATACATGTAGTCAGCGCTGAGATGACAAACAAGCTAATTGACGAAAGAGTATGTCATGAGATCGACATAAAAATCACGCAGTTCTATGATTTGAGTTGTAGAACACATCAGTGTCTAAAGTGTCAAGACTATGATCATAAGACATACAAATGCAGAAACAAGCAAAGATGCGTCTACTGCGCGCTAGATCATCGCTCGAAGCACTATTCTCATAAATAGACTCAAAACATGTGAAAATGTGAGACGTGTCAAGATACACACAGAATCTTTGATTCTCAATGTCATAAACGACAGGTTGAAAAAAAGAGAATAAAGAGAGTCACGAAACACAGATCTCTATATCACGTCGTACGAGAGCAGAAAGAACTCAAAGCGATGATATCAAAGATGTTCACAGAAACATTTATCAGTCTGAGATTGCTGATAAACAATGACTTGAAGAGAAAACAGAAACGCTCAACAAATAAAAGTCATCTGCTCAGCGTAATCATCACATTCGAAAACACTATATTGAATCATCTAGTTCAGAAGTCAAAAACAAATGAGTTGAAGTCAACATTAATCACATCAATTTCAGTATCATCTTCTTTTGAAGATTTTACAAGAAAAGCAAGCACATTGCAGACACTCAAGAGAACATCAAACAGCTTTGAATGTAAACTTTAATGTTTCAGCAAAAGAAGCTTTGAATATTACAGTACAACGTTCACAAGTTCAGAGAAAAGATGATGATAGCATTACTACATGAGAAAAAGATAAAGAATTATGACATTTTGATTCTTCAAGAACTCTGATGATTTAATGAGAATTTTAAAGCGTACTGCTCAGCAACTGTTGACTTCACGCTGAAGAATAATGAAGATAGAATCTGTTTCTACATAAACAAGAGAATTGACAGCAACATTTGACACTCAACATGACACTTCAAAGATGTAGACACGATTACGTTACAGACATTAACAGACGATACACAGATGACTCAGAAAACTATACACATTCATGAAGCATACAATTTGTCACTCAGAGATCACGAAGTCATTCATGAAAAAGAAAGTCTTTCAGACATCGAAAAGACATTACACATGTCAAAAGAATGCGTTCTTGTAAAAGACTTCAATCTGCATCATCTTACATGAAGAGAATCATTCTACTCAAGACAGCATCTATTGTTAAATGATTTAATTGAAATGACTACAAGTGTCAATGCATTGCTGATGTTATCTCAAGATATGATTACGAGAAATTATCAGAAATCTCAAACGACAATAGATTTGATCTTCACGACAGATGACATTATGAATCAATTAATACAATGCAAAATCAACGAAGAAATGAAAAACTTCTCAAATTATCTGTTGATACAGACAATTATAGATTTCAGAGTTTGCAAAGAGTCAGCGTGAAAATCGCGTTGCAATTGAAAGACAATGAATGAAGAGAAGTTCATCAATATTCTGAGAGAACAAATGTTGAAATCATTGTCGAATCATGAGACGAGACGTCAATGCATAAATGAGTACACTAAGCAACTGCTGAATGCATTGAAGAAGATCATCGAGATTTTCACTCTTTGAGCGAGATCACACGAAATGATCAAAGCAGAATGAACGAAGAAGTGTACGAAAATCATCAAGAGTGTGAGATGAATGAGAAGAAGCTGTCGAATCATTGATGACTGAATAGAGTACATTCAAGCATGTGATAAGAAGAGCAAGATCATCAGAAAATAGAAACGCAGTGAATATTGAAAAATCATGCAGAACGTTGAACAATTCTCAAGAGAACTGTTCAAAACTGCGAAATGAGTAAGAAATGCAGTTGCAGACACACTGACTCAAGCAACAATTTTCTCTCTGATCAAGTCAGAGTGCTTCGACATTGCTACAACAGCGCAGAATAAGACAGAGATGATGTTTCAAACTCACTTTTCATCATCTTCAGAGATTCTTATGCTGAACACAGAAAACTTCAAGTACTCATTCTTGATTGAGAATGACATTTCACTGATGCATTGCAAAATTAAGAGAGTCGTTTACAAAATAACATTTAACAAGACTTCAAAACACACAGAATACATAAATAGAATAATGCGCAGACTCGTCGAAGATGCGTTAAAACAAATATGCTCTCTTTTTGAAAAATGTCTGCAGAAGAAAATACAGTCAACTTAGTTCAAGAGCGCGATCACAATAGTGATGCAAAAGTCAGACAAGAAGAACTACTTTAATGCAAAAATATATAAATCAATTGTGTTACTCAACACACTGAGCAAAATACTGAAGTTCATCATATTCAAACATCTGTGAAACATCATAGAAGCATGCAACTTGTTATTGAACATTCAGATGAGAGTTCGCAAACACAGATCAACAAATACGACTCTGCAACTGATTATAGAAAAGATACACATTGTATGAAGTGATACAAGAAGAAAAGTTGTCTCATTGCTGAGTCTGAATGAGAAGAGTGCGTTCAACAATGTAGCGCATAGCAGACTTTTGCATGACATGAAAAAGAGAAGAGTTCTCAGACTGCTTCTTAAATTTATGAAGAACTTTCTGAAAGATTGATGCATCATGATCACAATCGATGATTACACGATGATGAAATGCAGCGTGAACATTGACATATTACAAGACTCTTCACTATCGTCAATATTATATCTGTTCTACAACGTGAACTTGTTAGAAGTATGTGACAACATCAGTCTGAGAACAAGCTTCACAAATTTCATAGACGACGTTAATATTTTAATATATGAGAAATTTATAAAGCGCAACTGCAGAGTTCTTAGCGAGATTTATGATAGATGTGAACAGTGATCAAAAACGCATGACATCAAGTTTTCAAAAACAAAGCATGAGTTGATTCACTTTACAAGAACTTCTAAGTGATTCAATATGAACGTCGATGTAAAGTTAATGAAACATCAGATTGACTTGAAATCAAATATCAGAGTTTTGAAAGTTCAACTGAACTTCAAGCTGAAATGAGCGACTCACATGCATCATGTCAAAGCAAAACTAATGATTAAACAAAAGATCATGCAGACAATCATCGAGTTTACTTGAGACTCATCAGTAACGACGAAAAAGCAAATATACTTCGCGATGATGCGCTCTCTGCTTAGTCACGAAGTCATCATATGATACATGTCACAAAGAGTGAAGAGTCATTGAAAAGATCTGAACGTTAAGCTGAGATCAGTACAAGAAAGAGCATTGCAACAAATCATTAACGTTTATCATGTGACATTAACAGAGACTCTACAGGTAGAAATAAACACAGCGTCGATAAATATTCATTTACGAAAGCTGATACAAAAGTCAATAATGAACATGAACTCTTGAAAATCAGATGAAGTTATTGAGACAACGATGCATCGAATTCGCAATGACTTGATACTCAAAAGAGAACGAAAATCAAAGCTGCGCAAGACATCTTTGCAACTGAAGCGAAAGTGAATGAAAGAAACACTTGAACAGACAAAGATGAAGTGAAATCATCTTTACATGATGATCTTCTGATCAGAGTCATCGAGAATAATTATAGTTGCAAACAAGAAAATGTTAATAAGTCAACATCGTCTCGACACATTTGCATTGAAGCAAAGAGTTTACTTGAATGATAACGACAGTAGAGAAAATGTTACGATGACTGCAATGAGAATTAACTGAGAGCTAAATAAGAGACTGAGAGAATCGACTTTAGTCATCACTCATCATGAAGAACTGAAAGAATTGATCGTGAGAATGAAACATTTCACAGACGTAGCGACAGAGAATCAAAAGTATCATGAAAAGATATACAAAGTATACAGCGATAGTCAGACTTCTTTGAAAACAGTGAAAGCTATAATATCAACAAAAGATCAGACATGTCTGCAACGAGTTTAAATCATGCATGAAAGCATTCAATTTTAAGAAGTCATGCTGAAGCTACATTGAGTGACAAGACATGCAGAAGTACTTGAAAATGAAGCAATGAACAAGATGATTGATAATGCACATGATTTGTCTTTATCACTGACTGAGTGTCAATGCATTGAAGTGATAACAAGATTGATGCTCATACAGAAACAGATCAAATAAACATGAAGAATAGTTTGAAAAGAGAAATTCAAACGCAGCTCATTTTCAATATTTGACATCAGAGATGACACATCAACATCTGTGACTGCACAAGAATCATGCAAAGTCTCACAGTGCATTATTGACACAGCTATGCATAAAGAAAATTGACTTCAATCAATTTTTACATGAAAGATGAGTATTCAATGTCACTACAACAATGTGCAAGTATGACAGAGATTGAATGTTGATCAAGCATGTTCTATTAACATGTTTCAGATGAAAAGTAAAATGAAAAGCAATGCAATGAGAAGAAAACATCACGAACTTGAGAAAGCTCTTAGAAATCATGAGCGCAGCAACGATGATTATTTGAATAATACTCTCAACGAGCATACTGAATCAATTTCAAGATGTGACATCATTAAAGAGTCAGATGAAAGAAAGAGAAAATAGAAAAGAAACAAACTCATAAAGTTCTTGCATTGAAAACAGTTATAGTATAAAGTGCAGAAAGAAGCGATTTTTGATGCGAAAAGAGCGTTATGCTAATGCAACGCTCAATACAGTATATAAAATCTTGCATAGACTCATAATGAGTGTTGAATTGAGTAAGAATAAAAAAAAAATATTTTAAATTAATAATTATTCTTATTTTTATTATTAATAATATTGACTGACAACGAGATTCATCTGTACATGATGTCAACTACGAATCTTTTGATTCTATTCTGTGTTCAAATAGAAGTCAAAAGAGTCAAGAGATCTCAATTCGACGCAGTTTAAATGATGTTAAAATGTTGCGTAATCAGAAAAGTCATCATGCAAAGTTTTCACTCATGTGACAACATCTCTTTTAACAGTCACAATCGATCTATGAAGAAGATTAATGACATGTCAATGTCAGTAAGAGATGAGAAGATACTACTAGTGAAAAAGACAACTCAGGTGAAGAGTCTGCAAGTTGTGACTACAAGTGATCGAAGAATTTGCAACTCGTTGACTGCGTCGATATCAAAACATCTTCATCACATCGACAGTGTCATTGAGTAATTGATGAAAAGATATCAGGTAGAATAGTCATCTCAAGTATTGAGAGACGTGACTACAGTGCTCAAAGAAGTAGTGACTCGTTGATCACGCTGATATACTGAGAAGACTTGAGCTCATCTTCTTTACTTGACGTCAAGTCATTCATCTATTCACGTGGAAAATTGAGAACTCAAGAGAACAATCAGAACGCATTCTCTTTCATTGATCAGAGTCAAACATCAAATGATTGCGATCACATGTCTATACTAACAATTCATTCAACGTCTACGTGACACAAGTCAAATCAAGAGAAGAAAAAAGTTACTCAGTACAATCACACTCTATCTTTTCATCATGTGCATCTCTCTTTCATCACATATTTCTCTGCTCAATGAATGACAATCATTGAGTAAGAGAACACAGCTTTACGTATGTTACAATCATGAGCATCACGAGTGCAAAGAAAACATCTTTCGTCTTTGAATCGAAAATTGAATCGAAACATCGTTGTATAGAATATCGTCAATGAAGAGCAGAGCAAAGACGATGCGTCATAATCAAACAGCACAGACACTCTCATCAAGAGTTTACTCAAGCATCATACGCTGAATAGAAGCTATAGATTCATTACTTGATAACACAGTGTCAATCTCATTGTTTTGACTGCGTGAAGCAGTCGTATAAACGACGAGTGATTTTCTCTTTCAGAGAGTTTTGTTCACTCGATATAAATAGCATAGAGTCTCTCATGAGTTGAGTCTAAATCAATGTCACAAGAATGTATGAATTACAATTACAATTACAATTACAATTACAATTACAATTATTAATAATATTATATTAATTGTTATTTTATCATGTATAACATAATATGTAAAAAGCAATAAGATGATAAAGATGCATGATGATCTTCAGAAAGCAGAAAGCATTCTTGCAATGCACATCAGAATTGAACGCATAGATCTGAACGTTTATCTGCACTTTAGAAACGTTTCAGACATGAATAGCTTGCAATGCAACTGCGAATGAAGTCATCAGACGACGAAGCATGTACTCATGCATTGCTTGAACTGATTGCATTTGTGATTAAGAATGCTACAAGATGTTGACTTCTCAAACTATTAAATAATCATCATCATCATGAAGAGTCTCAGAGCAGTAGCGAAAATGATGATGAAAACGAAGCTCTTGAAGCAATTTAGAGTGACTAGAACACTTGTTCTTTAACATGCAATCAACGCGAACAAATTTGATACATTGTCTCAAAACTCACTGTTTCAGCTGCGTGAAGCAATCATGTAGACTGTGAGTGATTTTCTATCTCAAAGAGTTTTGTTCACTCGATACAGATAGCTTAAAGTTCTTCATGAGTTGATTTAATCAATGTCACAAAAGTGTATGAATTTATAATAAAAAAAAAAATAATATGTAAATTTATTTCTCATAATTTTTTGATTTTCAATTTTTCAATTTATTGTTTGTAATATTATAAGTCAAAAATTTTACATATATTTTAATATATATAATATTTTTATATATTGTAAGTTTATTTGCATAAATAAAAGTACAAGCAATAATTTTATATACAATAAATGTATTATTAATTGTTTCTACAATTTTATATTTTATAATTGAAATCTTAAAATCAACAATGAAATTCATTTGTATGCAATGCTGACTACAAATCTACTGTTTAGCTACAGTAAAATTTAAAGATTATCAAAAGTTTGAATGACATTGAAGTGTTATGTGATGATGAAGCATTATGCATTAATCATGTGCAAAGTTTTCATGATCATGCAGACTTCAATAATCTCAATGTGCATGTTATAAGCAATTTGCATGCAGTTAAGAAAGTCAAATAAAACGCAGAACTATAAGAAAAATTGCTTATGAAAATCATTCAATTCAATATCTTGTCATCACGATGATAAAAATTGAAACAAAACATTCTCATGTTTAATTTATTGAGAATGATTAGCAAAAAAAACTTAAATCATGAACATTTTTTAAATTTACATGCTAACTACATATAAATCTTGTTAAGACTGCATTGTTGTGATCATGCACTTCGAGTTAGTCTAACATAGATCATGTCAAACTATCATAGACTAGTATAGAGTTGATGTTGACACGCTAGCGATCTAGTGTGTCTTCGTGAGTAAAACTCATGACGTGTTGCATCTTCTTTCTTCTTCAGCTTTGAACTTCTAGTTAGAGTACATTCATATGATTCGCTCTATGCAAACTCATAACATTAGTTCAAAGCTCATTAATCTTGCTATCGACGTGTAGACGATATAAAAACAAGTTACACAATTCAAATCAGAAGTTGAAACCAGAAATTTCAACAGCAAAATCAGAACTCAAGCTCAGAAAGCTTGATAGAAACCAGAAATTTCTAAAGAAGAATCTTGATTTGAAATCAGAAATTTCGGTAGAATCAGAATCAAAGAACATGAACGCGTTGCTCTTGACTAACTCTTTATTGAGCTCATCATCAGAAATCAGAAATTTCAGCAGTACTCAAACTCAGAAAGTTCAATAAAGTACTAGTCGTTGCTTGAACTCAGAAAGTTCAATAGAGTAACATCAGAATCTCGACCAGCAATTTTCTACTCATATCATGACTAGAAGCACAGAATCAGAATCAGTGAGCATTGCTCACTATGACTTTCAAAATGTTAGAAGAGAATCACTTTTATCACAGAATTAAACAGCATCAGAAGAAGAAAACACGAATGTGTCATCAGATACAGAAGAAAAGAACATGAACGTGTTGCTTTTTGATCACGAAATGATCAAGATCAGCATCAGCACTGAACTGAATGCTTGAATAAGCACTCATGAAGCAGATGACATCATTGTCTTTATCAAGTACATATGTCAACAGCACGACATCGAAATCAAGACTCACAATGACATGATTCAGATGTTAGAAGATGTTAACGAGATAAACATCATGTTGAAAGCTACGCAGACGCGTCTGCAGAAAGAAATGAGAAACAAGAACGTGATTATACATCATTTAGAAACTGCATCAAGTCGACAAAGCACTTCAATTTCTGAAAATCGTTTCTCAAAATCAATCAAGTTATTCAACTCACTTTTGTTTGAAGATTCAACGCAGAATGTAGACAATTGACTGTCTTGAATGCAAAACAAGCTGAAGATAAACAAGAATCATTTTTCTATTGAAGAATTAAAGATTGCATACATTGAAAGTCGAGTCGATGAAACTGCGATCAAACACATAGCAACTCGAATGAGAAACATGATCACGAACTCATTTTTAGAAGCAGAAAAGATACTGTCGATCATAAATAAGATGTACGATGATCTCAATCATCATCACATGACTCAACGACAGTACTTGAAGCTGTATCAGAACAAGATCTTCTTTCATGAATTTTAAATGAAATTTCAGAGATTTAGTGCAGAACTAGAATACAATAACAAGACTTTACTAAACGATCTTCAGCATAAGATCAGCTCAGATCTTCAGCGAGCAACGCTCAATGAATGAATCATGAATTTGAACAAGTTTATCGACATTTGCATGCAAGTCGATGTTAGATTAACTGAATTGAACGCTTGATCAATCATCAAAGTCTCAGCAATCTCAGCTGCTTGCTCTGTCGCTAGCACTTCGTCTGCTCGACTCACGTCATCAGTCTCTGCGTGAAAGAAACTCAGAAGATCGAATCTCGACTCTATTCAGAAAGAGTTGTTTAAGAAAGAACTTTGCTTCAAATGCAAGAAGTCAAAACATAAAGCATATGACTATCTTAAGACGACTCAAGTGCACGAGATTGCTGCGAATTTGAAAAACGATCTGCTCTCGTCAAAGTAGTGACTGAAAACAATATACTCATATACTGTTTCATCAGCATGTCTGATGATTCATTTGATTTCAAGTCATTCACTGTTGACGTCATCTTGAGTAGTCTAGAAAAGATATTCAGATTTCTCACTCTGATAGATACTGAAGTCACTGACATGATTTTCATTGATGAATCTTTGATGTCAGAGCTATGTGAATGCTTTGATATTCAGTTAATATCACTGTCAAAATCAAAATTGATTCAATCGTATGATGAAATCTCTGATTGAAAGTCGATTACACATGCTCTGTATACATTGATCATGATACAAGAACACAAGAATGAAATGATGTTTTTATTAATAACTCATCTAGATCAGCACAAGATAATCATTGAAAATCTCTGATTAAAAAGAAATCAAATGTTGATAGATTCTGTAAACGATTGATTAATATCATTGTTGAAAATTCGAACATCGAAATCTGTTGTTTTGAAAGTAAGCAGTTAATCAGCATTTCACAAATCTGAATCAAATGAAATCTGCGAAATGAAACGAAAGAACTTGAACTCAATTGTTACATCAACGATCATCTTGAAGAGACTCATGAATCAGAAATCAGTGAATAGATTCATTGAACTCACTCGATTCATTGAATCTGCTCTCATAGCAAAGCAAAGCACTCAAGTTGATTTCGATCAACTTCGCTTCTTTCAGTCAACTGAGACAAAGAAACTCGTCAATATTGTCATGATTGAAGTCACTGCATATCAAACTCTAGTCAAGAATAAGAAGATCAAGATCTTCTTCTTGATCATTAGTGAAATCAATCAAGCGCTTAGCTCAGTCGAAGATTTCGCGAAACTGAATAAAATGATCTCTGTCATGTCATTAAATGAACTGAAGAAGAAGCTTTTGATAGTTTATCACGACTTTCTGAATGTTTTTGATAGAGAAAAGACAACGCAGTTGTCTCTGCATCGATCATACGATCATAAGATTGAATTAGAAGAAGAGAATCAACTTTTTAAAAGTTGATTGTATTTCATGTCGAGCTACAAGTTGCAGAAGGTCAAAGAGTATTTGAAAGAGAATTTGAAGAAGAAGTTTATCACACTCAGTAAAACTTCTTTTGCTTCGTCAATACTGTTTGTCAAAAAGAAAGATGATAGTCTTTGCTTTTGCATGAACTATTGAAAACTGAATGCTCTGATTAAAAGAAACTGTTATTCAATATTCTTGATAGACGAAGTACTAGCTCGAATTCAAGGCAGTAAGTATCTGACTCAACTCAACATTATCATCACGTTCAATAAACTGCACATGAGTTCAGAAAGCGAAGATTTAACTACTTTTGTTACTTTCTTCGACGTCTACAAGTATAGAGTAATGCTCTTTGAATTGATCAATGAACCTGCTTTCTTTCAGCATTATATCAACGATGTGTTGTTCAACTGTCTGCATAAATTCTGTCAAACATACTTGAATGATATTCTCATTTATAGTAAGACATTGAAAGAACATAGAACTCATGTGAAGAAAGTGCTAAAGAAGCTTCATGAAGTCAATCTACAGATAAACATTGACAAGTGCGAATTCAAGATTCAGAAAACCTCATTTCTTGAACTATTGATATTCATCAATGATCTGCAAATGAATTCTTGAAAAGTAGATGTGATTCAAGACTGAAAAGTGTCTCGATCGTTTACTCACATGCAGATCTTCATTGACTTCTGCAATTTTTATCAACGATTCATAAAGAACTTTTCAAAGATTGCTCAATTCATGATAAAGCTGACTTGAAAAGATCATTTCTTTGAATGAACAAAGATCTGTCAGATGATTTTTGAAGAACTGAAGCAACAAGTGATGACAGTTCTCATTCTGAAGCATTTCAACTTGATCAGAGAAGCTATTCTGAAAACTGACTTTTTGAACTATGTCAACGATGAAGTATTATCTCAGTATGACGATGAAGACATTCTACATTCAATGATCTTCTATAGCAAGAACATGGTTTTCGCAGAATGCAACTACGAGATCTATGACAAGAAACTGCTGACTATCATTCGTTGTTTGAAGCATTGATGTCTTGAATTGAAATGTACGAATATTTCAATCAAGATCTTCATCAATTATCTGAATTTGAAGTACTTCATGATCATCAAAGAACTGATCAGACGACAAGCTAAATGAGCTGAGAAGTTATTTGAATATAACTTCAAGATCATATATCAGTCAAGAAAACAGAATCTGAAAGTTGACGTGCTGATCAGAATGTCAGACGTCAAGTCAGTTGAAGCAAATGATGATTGTAAGCTATATCAGCATCAGATGCTATTGTCAGAAGACAGATTTGAACTTCAGTCAATAAAAGATGATCAGAAAGCTGATCAAGATCTGACTCAGACCTTACTCAGATCTGACTCAGAATCTGACTCAGATTCGAAACTTAAATCGAAAGCTAATCAAAATTCGATCGAAGAGATGATTTCTATTCAGAATCAGATTATAGTCGAAAATTGAACGAATCAACTGTGCTTTAATATTTGAATAGTCATGAAACAGAACAGAAAGACTTGTCAAGATATTGATCTAGACAATTGCAAAGTACTTGATGAAGTACTCTGAAAAGATGATAGACTATGAGTTTCTCAGTCAATGATTATTTTATTGATAAAAGAAGCACATGATCTTTCAATCAGTGATCACTCTGACATGAATCAAACGTTGAACTTGCTGAGATGATCATATTGCTGATCAAAGATGAGAATGATGATCAAGCGCTACATTTGAAACTGTTACGTTTGTTGTAGATCAAAAGCATCGAGAGATCGAATCAATGAATTGCTGAAGTCATTACTCATACTCAAGCAGCGATGGCAGAACATATCATTAGACTTCATTATCAATCTATCAGAAAGTGATGAAAGCAACGCGATTCTGACAGTCATAGATCGATTGTCTAAGAAACGACACTATATATCGTGTTGATCAAATGACAAAGAAATCTTCGCAGAACAAACAGTCAAGCTACTATTGATATGAGTCTACAAAACTCATGAACTATCAAGGTTAATAGTGTTCAATCGTGATTCACAATTCATATCGATTGTTTGAAAGTCTCTATGTCTGAGACTCAACATCAAGATGAAACTATTTACAGACTATCATTCGTAAATCAATAATCAAACAGAAAGAGCGAATCAGAATGTAAAATGATATCTACGAAGCTATTGCTCATATATGCAAAGTGATTGATTCATCTGATTATTCATGGTTGAATTCGTTGATAACAATGCTATTTCATCGTCAATTGAACAGTCGATGTTCTTTCTGAATAAGAACTTTCACCCTCATATGAGCTTCGATTTGAACTCAATTGAATATGAGATCACTTGAGCTAGAATCGAAGCAGACAAAGCAGAGAATATATTCAAACACATGAAATGATCTCTAGCATTGATTAAGCAAGTCTTGACAAGAGTCAGAGTCACAATGAAGAAACAGATTGACAAGCATCGAAAGAAAATGATCTACAAGATAGATGACATGATGTTTCTGAATTCTAGAAACATAACGATCTTACGATCATCAAAGAAGCTAGACGATAAAATGCTAGAACTTTTCAAGATTCTGATTGAGATTGAACATGCTTATCAACTGAAACTATCATTGACTATGAAGATACATTCAGAGTTTGCATCAAATCTGCTGCGACTAAATTCAAAGAATTCACTGAATGAACAATGAAATGAATCGTCTGATTCTATAGTGATTGACGACGAAGATGAATGAAAGATGAAGAACATACTGAACTTCAGACACTACGAACGAGATAAATGACTACAATATCGTGTCAATTGAAAAGAATACGACGTCGATTTACATTGATACAACGTCGATGAAAGTGAATTCAAAGAATGCTTGAAGATTGTAAATGACTTTCATGAACGATATTTGAACAAGTCAAGATAGAAATCAACTTAAGAAAGATTGATTGAACTGCAGCAATGAGAACATTGCTAGATGAAGAAAAGAAGTAATGTTGCGATCATGCACTTCAAGTTAGTCTAACATAGATTGTGTCAGACTATCATAGACTAGTATAGAGCTGATGTTGACACGCTAGCGATTTAGCGTGTCTTTGTGAGTAAAACTCACGACGTGTTGCATCTTCTTTCTTCTTCAGCTTTGAACTTCTAGTTAAAGTACACTCATATGATTCGCTTTATGCAGACTCATAACAGATAAACGACGAAGATGAGTGAAAAATCGATGATATATTGAATTTTCGTTGATATCAAAGACGACTTCAGTATAAAGTCAAATGAAATGACTATGATAATGATCTCAATTGATACAACGCTGATGACAATGAATTTATGAACACTCAGAAGATCATTGATGATTTTTATATTTGATACTTGAACAAATCGCGCTGATCAACAATTCAATCAATCACGATTTAACAGATCTGAGTCTGTGAAATCATGATTGAGCAATCAATCGAGTCAAGCAGAAAATACATTCATGCAAACATGAATCATCAAAGAAGAAAAGTAATGTCATGATTTTAGTCTTGTCAGACTCAGTCTTCTAGTCTTGTCAGATTTATTCTCGCTTCGTCATCTTGACTAGTTTCTATTGAGTCTAACGTTGACTGAGAAACACACATATGTGTTGAGATCGTGTCTAGAAACTAATCAGAGTGCATGCATGACTAGAATGTTTGATCTATAGAGATAACTATAACTAAGACTTTAAGAATACAGAAGAAAGAAGATACAAAAGACAAGAAGAACACGCTCTATATAGTAGTTACTTAGATCAACGCTAGTCTCAAAGAAGGCGTGTTGAAATACAAGAAAGATGTTGATTCAAAAGATGTTTGTGACACAAAGAAATGTGTTTGTCATAGAAATTTGTTAATCACTCGTAACACAAAGAAGTGTGTTTATCTAGAAGATAATAGAAGCTGATTAGAAGATGCTAGAAAAGAGAAAAGATGCTGAGTCATATTTGAGTCAAATCTGAATCAGATTTAGGTCAGATCTTGACTAGATCATTAACTAGTTTTAATCATTACACAGAGTACTCGCTAGCGTGCATTACAAATTGATTAAAGCTTCAGCCTTGTTCAGTCTTGATACGCTCGTAACATTATCTCTTTTTTCGAAAATTCATGTTCACATGAATAGAACAAATGAAACGCAAAAATTTTTCACTGTTTTTCAATTTAGTATGACTTGTCTGAATAAAGCTTATGAAATTCAACTAGAACTTCTTTTGAGCTCTTGAATTCTTTTTTGTCAACATAATATCATTCGTCGTTTCAATCTAGTCTCGTTCATTTAACTTTGTACTGTATTTGATCTCGATAGCATCTAGAGTTCAAAATGTTATCTATCTTTCAATGCTCATCGTCTTCGATAGTGAGAGATCTAGATGATTCTGAATGCTGTTCTGATAAAAGATCATCGAAACAAGAATGTAATAGCTTTGAACTGAACATTGAATGCAGCTGCTTCATGCTTATTGATAGACGAAGATGATAGAAGATCTCAACTTTGACAGTAATTTGATAAAGTTCTAGCTGTTTATCTTTCAAATTCTTACATGATCTAGTTTAGACTGATCGCGTCAAGTCAAGTACTTGAGTTTGAGTTGAGTACTCAACTTGAAAAGTGTCGAGTCAAGTTGAGAAGTTGAATTCAAGAACTTGAGTTGAATTGAGAAGCTTGATTTGACAACTCGACCCGAAAATTTGACTCGACTCGACAAGATATTAGATAAATGTAAATAGCTTGATTGAACAGTCTACATGGTTTTTCTTCATGACTTTCTATCATGTTTTCCCGTCATGACTCTCTATCAAAGTCAAACGACCTTCATGTTTTCTCGTCATGATTCTCTATCAAATGATCTTTATGTTTTTCTTCATGTTTCTCTTCATGTTTCTCTCTATGTTTTCCTTTATGTTTCTCTCTATGTTTCTCTCTATGTTTCTCTCTATGTTTTTCTCTATGTTTTTCTCTATGTTTCTCTTCATGTTTTTCTTCATATTTCCCTTTATGTTTCTCTTTATGACTTTTTATCAAACAATCTTCATGTTTCTCTTCATGTTTCTCTTTATGTTTCTCTCTATGTTTCTCTTCATGTTTTTCTTTATGTTTCTCTTTATGACTTTTTATCAAACAATCTTCATGTTTTTCCTTCATGACTTTCTACCAAAAAGATAATGCAAAAAGATAATGCAAAAGTCGGAAAAATTTCTATATTTAACTTTCTTGATGTCAAGCTCAAGTTCTTGACAAGTCAAGTTGAATTGATTCAATTCTCAGTCAAATTGAGTCGCGTTGAATTGAAAATATGAGCAACTCAACTTCGAATCAAGTCGAATTCAAAATGTCAACTTGAAACTCAACTTGACGATCAGTCTAGTCTAGTTATCTTTATATTTCTAGAGAATAATCAAACTCAGTCGTCTACTTTATAAATAACATCTCGTTTATATTTATTGATCTGAGCTTCAATGATCTGCTTCATCTTTTTCAATTGCTGATGATTGAAGATAAAAAGCTCTTTCATTTGAATGATAATATCATCTGCTTTTCTAGCTTTAAGACGCTTACGAGTAGTTTCGTAGTCAGTCGTATCTGAATCAAAACTCATTCGTGAGTGAAAACTCTTATTGAAGTAGAACGAAGTCATTGAGATGATCAAGAAGATATTGAAATTCTCGCTGAATTTTATCATTGATAGTCATTTTGCTCAGTTGTTCTGCATGTAATTGCAGTAGATTCTTAGTTCTCATTCAACATCTTGATTAACTCATTTTAATTGATCATTGATTTCAGAATGATAAGCTGTTGATAAACTAACTGTGATCTTTAGTCACTTGCAAAGACTTTGTCACATAATTGATATGAACTGAGAGTCTCTGTTTGAAACAATAGAACTAGGTAGATCATGAAGTTGATAGACGTTTCATAGCATGATTCAAATCATTTTTTCAACTGAGATGTCATCATCTTTTCAATGACAGAAGACATAGTGACGTTTCTTGATGAGATGACATATGATTATGCAAATGATGTTATAATCTTTCAATAAAAATAGTTCAATAATGAAGTTCATAACTATATCTTTTCAGCGTTTCTGTGAAATTGATAGAGAATGAAAAAGTTCATTGATGCTATTTCTAAATGTCTTGCTTCGTTGATAAACATGACAGTTTCAAATGTAACGTTTAATCATTGCTTGATGATCTGATTAATAGTAGAAATGTTGAACTAAATCAGTAGTTCTTCGATTGTCAGAGTGAGAGATGAAAGACTGATCATGAATTTTCTTTAGCAATTTCGTATGCATTTTCTCAGAAACTCACAGTAGATTTTTTCTGAACAGAATGTCATCAACAATCTCACAGTGCTTCAATTCAATGCTATGTAGCTTGAGCTTGTTTTCGCTTATAGCTTGTTTATACTCATTGCAAAGCTCATTCGTCTTATTGACATCTTTTACTCACTGATAAAGATCAACTTCAGATTTGATAATTAAAACATTTATTCTATCGAGTGTCAGAATGATCTGATAGTGATCTTCAGTATGCTGAGTTGATTCGAAGATGTTGATCAGAGACATTCTGATTAAAGCATTGACTTTAGTGTTTATTTTGCCTGATTGAAATATAATCTGAAAGTTGAACTTAAATAGAATGTTTAGATAATTGACTTGATGTCAAGTCAACTGTTTATTTTTCATGAAGATCTTCAAAGTTTGATGACTAATGAATATCTGAATGAGTAGTTCAATGCATTCAAGCTTGAGTCTTCAATGTTTGAAACATTGAAAAATGACTAGCAATTTCTTGTCATAGATATGATAATTGCATTCAGCAAGAATCATGCTTTTGCTGTAGAAAGCTACTGAGTGAAGAACTTTCTCATCATCATACTGTGATAGAATTTCATCTTTGACGTAGTCAAATGCATTGATTTCTAGAATAGTCTGTCGTTTTGAATTAAAATGTCGTAGAACTGAGATTGAGTTGACTTGTTTCTTTAAATCATCAAAAGCTTGAACACAGACTTTGTTTCAAACAAAAGATGTGTTTTTTCTAGTTAGCTGAGTGAATGATTTGACTAACTTCAAGAAGTTCTTAATGAAATGATAATAAAAGTTAACAAATTTCACGAAGCTTTGAACTTCTTTTAGATTGATTAACGTAGTTCAGTTGACTATGACTTTGACTTTGATAAAGTTCATGCAAAGACTCTGTTCTGACACTATGACTTCTAAAAAGACTGTTTCTTCTACATCAAATTCGCACTTTTGAATATTCATCTGTAAGTCAGCTTCTCATAAACGACTCAATATCATTTTGACATGTTGTTGATGTTCTCGTTGAGTTTTGCTGTAGATCAGAATGTTGTCTAAATAGACTTGACAAAAGTCATTTAGAAAGTCTCAAAGAACATCATTCATATACTGCTGAAATAAGATAGAATCATTGATAAGTTCAAAAGATAACATCTTTGATTTGTACATTTTTAAAGCGATAATAAAGATAGTGTAGTTCTCACTATCAGAGTGCATTCATAGTTTGTTGAAAGTTGAAATAATATTTAATCAAGTCAGATGCTTGTAATCAACTATTTTGTCAATCATCTCATCTATCAAAGATAGAAAATAGCGATTTCTCTTGATAATAGCATTGAGCTTTTGATAGTCAATGCAGAATCGTAAATCTTCATTTGCTTTCAAGATGAACAGAATGAGTGAGAAATATGAAGCTTTGCTAGAAATTATAAATTCTTTGAAAAGATTCTCGTTCAGATATTTCTTTACTTTCTGAAGCTTGTAAAGAAACATTTAATATGCTTAACAGCAAGATGATGTTATGTCACTAGTAAACTCTATCTTATGATTATATGAATGATGAGACGATAGCTTGTCTGCTTGAACTCGATCAAAGATGTCTAGAAAATTCTGATATTTTGATGATAGCTTGACTTTAATATCTTCTAGATTCTGAGTCGTTTCATTGACTGAAAAGATGTTTATGACATCAAGTTTGCATTGAGTATTGTAGACGATTTTTCTATCGATGTCTTTAATGAACATAGCAAAAATCTCTGTCTGATCTTTCTTTTTTCGTTTTACTAGTGCTTGAAAAAAGATGACATCTATGTTTTGAATCGAGAATGACTCTTTCTGAATGAATGAAACTGAGCACTTGAGCATCTTAAAGATCTTGCTGTGAGCTGCTGAAGAGATTGAAGTTGATTGCAATCAACTTGAGTGCTTTGTATTTGACGAGATCAAAAAAACCGAAATAGAAATATTTAATTTATCAGAAAATACGATAGTATCATGTCTCATGTTCAATAATATCTCATTTTTATTTATTCAGAGTTTGCTTAATATAGCTTCATGATGTTTGATATCAGCTATCAGCATTGACACAGTCAATTTCTTATGACTTTCAATCGTGAGATTAAGTAGAATCTTATGAGTAATAGTCTTTTTAGCTAACTTCTCATCATAGTCTCATATTAACTTCTCTTTTGCTAGTGATATAAATTGTATTTTAAGTTTCTGACATACTTTATTGACTAGCTTGTCATGTATCAGCGTGTAAACAACGAAATCACTATCTATCAAAGAACGAAGGCTGAAAGAATTGCTCTGAGAGATAAGAGAAGCATTGATCAGAAATGACTTTTCAAAATAATTTTCTTTCAATAGAACTTTGATTTGACTGCATAAAGATATGATCTTTATTTCTTTAATAACTTTGAAAGAGATAGTTAGTTTTTTGAATCAGAATTGAACTCAGAGTTTAATGTAAATCAATCAAACTCATCATCTTTTAATGCATTGACTTTCAATCAATTAAAGCACTCTTTAGAAGTATGATTTGATTTGTGACAAATGAAACAGATTTCAGCTTGTAAATTAATGTTTTTGACGTTAGTTAAAATCACGTCACATAACTTTGAATGATCAACAAGTATAGTGACTTCAATCTTTCTATAAAAGTTCAATGAATCTCATTTCTCAGCAAAGATGACTTGCTTTCTGACTTTGATCAAGAATTTCTTTTCTTTGATGTCATTCATGACTTGATGCTCATTGTTCAAATGAATCAGATAACTACAAATTTCATTGAAAGATTTGAGCTGAATCAATTAACTACTTCAAGCTGCATGAAAATGATAAATTATCTTGTCTTGTAAATTGACAATCAATTGCTTTTCATGATACTTTAAATAAAAGAACAGACGTTGAAACATTGAATAAAAGTTGTTGAATTTGCTCTTTTCTTAAGAGAGATTAGCATACTTTCTTCGAAAGTTTGTCTCTTTGCCAGAATCATCATAAAGCTGAGCAAGTTTATCTAGTAAATTGTTAATTGTTGAATAAAAGTTCAATAAATCTCGCTGACGTTTGACTAAAATGACTTTGACTGCATCTTCGCTGATTCAAGAATGAATGTAAACTAGTATAGCTTTGTCATTATTGAAATGATCGATGTTGATTTCTAGCTTGTCGCGAATCTTTTCTTGTCAATCATCTCAGATAAATTCTTTTTCATCAGTAAACAGAGATGAATTCGAAAGCTTTTGAGATCGCTTGAAGAAATTGAACAGAATAGAAAAAGAAGAAGTAACTTCTTTAAATGATTGCAGTTGATGTTGCAATTCAGTCACTTGATTTTGAAACATTTGATTTAATTGATTCAAGTATTCTTTGACTTTATTCATTTTCTTGAAATGAGTCTTTCATATTTGTTCACTTGATATCTTGTCAAATAGTTCACAAGCTTTCACGCCTAGATCTCGTTGAGTTCAAAGACTGTTCAAATCTTCTAGAAAAACTTCTGAATCTTGTTCAACTCAATGTTGTAACTGCTTTACATTTTTTATATCTCATGAAGTAGAAACTTCATAAGATTCATTAAAAGTCTGAGAGTGAGACAAAAAGTATTAATTTTTTCATACAACATTGATTCTAAGATATTTTGATATGCAAAATGATAACTCAGAATAGATGATTGAATCTATAGTATTAAAAGAATAAGAACTTTGATTATTCTTAAAGAAATTGTTTACAGATGATTGAATCATAGCGAAGAATTAATGATCAAGCGAAGAATGATGCTTAATAGTATGTAGAAAGATCATTTGTTAAAGTGTTTAATCTTCAAAAAAGAGTGTTGCTGATTTGAGAGAATTTTTTGATGATTCTTAAGTAATCAAGATCTTAATTTCTTGATTTTATCAATTAATTTGAACTGATGCTACTGACTGAGCGATAGATTCTCTAGCAATCATATGATTATATGTTCTTGTTGATTTTATTGATTTCTTGATGTTGTTCTGTCTTTTAATGTTATCAATCATCAAATACATAAATTTCTTTATTCTTGTTTCGTTGTCAGTCAAGTGAATTTGAATGAGTAATGAGATCAGTATCATGTGATTAATAAATTCTTAAAGTAATGTTGAGATCATGTTTAGAAACTAATCAGAGTATGTACGTGACTAAAATGTTTGATTTATAGAGATAGTTATAACTAAGACTTTAAGAATACAGAAGAAAGAAGATACAAAAGACAAGAAGAACACGCTCTATATAGTAGTTATTCAGATTCGACGCTAGTCTCAAAGAGAACGTGTTGAAACACAAGAAAGATGTTTATTTGAAAGATGTTTGTGACACAAAGAAATGTGTTTGTCATAGACATCTGTTAACTACTCGTAACACAAAGAAGTGTGTTTGTTTAAAAGACAATAGAAGCTGATTAGAAGATGCTAGAAAAGAGAAAAGATGCTGAATCATATCTGAGTTAAACCTGAGTCAGATCTAAGTCAGCTTTCAACTAGATCATTGACTAGTTTTAATTAATACACAGTGAACTCGCTAGCGTTTACTGTGAATTGATTAGAGTTTGATCTTTGACACATTCATAACACTAGATGACATTCTCATTTATAGCAAAATGAGAAAGAAACATAAAGATTACATCAAACTAGTATTGAGTTGACTACGTGAAGCTGAACTGCAGATGAATATTCAAAAGTGCGAATTTGATGTAAAAGAAACTGTCTTTCTAGAAGTCATTGTATCAGAACTAAATTTTTGTATGAACTTCAGCAAAGTGACAGTCATAGTCAGCTGAATCACTTCAATCAATTTAAAAGAAATTCAGAGCTTCGTGAAATTTGTTAACTTCTATCATCGTTTCATTAAGAATTTCTCGAAGCTAGTTAAATTGTTCACTCAACTGACTAAAAAGAACATATTTTTTGTTTAAAATAAGATCTGTGTTCAAGTCTTTGACAATTTAAAGAAACAAGTCAGTTTAATCTCAGTACTTCATCACTTTAATCTCAAATGACAAGCTATTCTGAAGATCAATGCTTCAAACTATGTAAAAGATGAAATACTATCTCAGTATGATGACAAGAAAGTTCTTCATTTAATGATTTTCTACAGCAAAAGCATGATTTTCGTCGAAATCAATTATCACATCTATGACAAGAAATTGCTAATCATTATTCAATGCTTTGAACATTGATGACTCAAGCTGAATGTTGAAACCGTGCCTAGAATCTAATCACACTGCAGCGAGATAGTGCGTAGCTGAATAGAATGTTTGATCAATAAAGATAGCTATAACTAGAATATTAAGAATATAGAAGAAATCAAAGAGAGTTTCGAGCTGTATCTATAGTAGAACAAAACAAAGAGAGCGAAGCAGGTTTGCTTAAGTATCAAAAGCGCTAGAATAGAGTGTTGAGACTAGAGATTCAACATGAGTCAAAATCTCTAGAGCTTGTTGACTAGAAAACTTTATTCAATTTCAACACACTCGTAACATTATCTTCTTCTCTTTAAAAGTCATGTCTCTATGACTTGTAGTGTAGTTCATAGCACTGACGTAGAGTCTTGATGTCTGTCTTTCTATCAATCTTTCTATTGATTCAAATCAACTCGTCAAATGTCTATTGTAGCAGACTCACTAGTTGACTTGCTCATCGAAGAGATTGACTATCGACTTGTCATTGAAGCAGACTCACTAGTTGCACGTGAACGTGAGGTAGATCGATTCACTGATAGATAGAACGATGAGAGTAGATATGTCATTGCATTGACGAAGAGTGTCATTGAAGCAGACTCACTAGTCAACTTGCTCATTGAAGAGATCAACTATCGACTTGTCATTGAAGCAGACTCACTAGTTGCATGTGAACGTGAGGTAGATCAATTCACTGATAGGTAGAATGATGAGGGTAAATATATCATTGCATTGACGAAGAGTGTCATTGAAGCAGACTCACTACAAGAGCATCATTTGTAGCAGACTCACTAAATTGATCTGACAACACAGATTGTTTTGACTCATCTGATTCACAAGCTTTCAAGACGAAGAGGGAAAGAAATTGAACAGATTGTTTTCACTCGTCTGCTTCATGAGAATGAGTTGATTCTCAAGCAATTCACGAAGATTCTTTATCGTCGATTTTCTTAATCGAGTTGAACAGCTTATTTTCACTCGTCTGTTTCATGAGAATGAGTTGATTCTCTTGATCGAGTGAACTTTGCATACTTAGTGAGCGATAAGTTGTCTAGTGATTCAAACAGTCTCGTCGTTGATTCTATCAAACTCTCTAATGTTGTTCAGTCTTTCAATTGCGTCGATCATCAGGTAAACGAATTTCTTTAGACTTGTTCTGTCTGTACAAGTATCTTGAATGAATATTGATATTGATATCATGTGATTAACAAATTCTTAATATAATGTTAAGATCATGCCTAGAATCTAACCACACTGCAGCGAGATAGTGCGTAGCTGAATAGAATGTTTGATCAATAGAGATAGCTATAACTAGAATATTAAAAATATAGAAGAAATCAAAGAGAATTTCGAGCTGTATCTATAGTAGAGCAAAACAAAGAGAGCGAAGCAGATTTGCTCAGATATTGAAAGCGCTAGAATAGAGTGTTGAGACTAGAGATTCAACATGAGCCAAAATCTCTAGAGCTTGTTGACTAGAAAACTCTATTCAATCTCGACACACTCGTAACACTGAAGTGCATTGAACTACTCATTCAGATGTTCATTGATCATCAGACTTTGAAAATCTTTATGAAAAACAAACAGTTGAGTCAATGACAAGTCAATTATTTGAACATTTTATTAAAGTTCAACTTTCAAATCATTTTTAAATCAGGTAAAACAAATACTAAAGTCAATGCTTTAATCAAAATGTCTTTAGCGAACATCTCTGAATCAGCTCAGTGTCTTGAAAATCATTTTCAAACTATTCTGATTTCTGATAAAGTTGATGTTCTATCTGTTGAATCAAAAGTAAATCTCTATCAATGAATATGTATGATCAATTAAACAGATGAGTTTTGCAGCAAATATAAATAAGTTATGAATGATAACAAGCTCAAATTTCATATCACTAAACTAAAGAACTGCAAAATCATTGATGACATTCTATTTAAAAAAGATCTACTGTGAATCTTTGAAAACATGCACACGAAATTACTATAAAAAGTGCATAATCAATCTTCAATCTTTTATCTCAACAATAAACAAATCATTGATTTAGTTCAGCGTTTCTACTATTGATCAAATCATCAAGCTACTACTTGATGATACATTTGAAACTATCATGCTTGTCAGCGAAGCAAAGTCTTTAAAGATAGCATCAATGAACTTCATCATTTTCTTTTGATTTTACAGAAATGCTGAAAAGATATAGCTATAAACTTCATTATTGAACTATCTTTGTCAGAAAACTATAACATCATTTGCATAATCATATGTCATCTCATCAAAGAACATCACTATGTTTTCTGTCATTGAGAAGATGATGACATCTCAGTTGAAGAAACAGTTTGAATCATGTTATGAAACATCTATTGACTGCATGATCTATTCAATTTTATTGTTTCAAACAAAGACTTTTAATTCATATTGACTATGTGAAAGAGTCTTTGCAAACGACTGAGAATCACAGCTAGTTTATTCACAGTCTATCATTTTAAGATTAATGATCAATTGAAATGAGTCAATCAAGATGTTGAATGTGAACTTAGAATTTACTGCAATTACATGCAGAATGATTGAGTCAAATGAATATCTATGATGAAATTCAGCAACAATTTCAATATCTTTTTAATCACTTCAATGATTTTCTTCTACTTCAATAAAGAATTTCATTCTCGAATGAGTTTTAATTCAGATACAACTGATTATGAAATGACTTATGAATGACTTGAAGCTAGAAAAGCAGATGATATTATCATTTGAATGAAAGAGTTATTAAGTTTCAATCATCAACAATTGAAAAAGACGAAGCTGATCATTGAAGTTCAGATTAATAAACATAAATGAAACATCATTTATGAAGTAAATGACTGAGTGTGACTATCTTTCAGAAACATCAAGACAATGAAACTCTGCAAAGATTTGAAAAACAAACAGCTAAATCTTTATCAAATTACTGCTAAAGTGAGTATTTTCTATCATCTTCATTTATCAGTCAGCATGAAGCATCTGCATTTGATGTTCAGCTTGAAGCTACTACAATCATATTCAGAAGATTTTCTATCAGAACAACATTCAGAATCACTCAGATCAATCACTATTAAAGATGATGAACATTGAAAGATAAATGATATATTGAACTTCAGACGCTATTAAGATCAAATACAGTATAAAGTCAAATGAAAAGATCTAGATAGAAACAACAAATAATACTATGTCAATAAAGAGAAATTTGATAACTCAGAGAAAGTTTTAAATGAATTTCATAAGCTATATTCAAGCAAATCGCGCTAAATATCGAAATAACTATCAACAAAAGTGAGCAAAGAAACTACATTCATGCAAACATGAATTTTTGAAGAGAAGAGTAATGTTACAAGCGTATCAAGATTGATAAAATTGATAAGACTGAACAAAACTCAAGCTTTAATCAATTCATAGTGCATGTCAGCGAGTTTTCTGCGTAATGATTAAAGCTAGTCAACAATCTAGTTGAGATCTGACTCAGATTTGACTCAGATATGACTCAACACTCTTTTCTTTCATCAACATCTTGTTCATTTACATCATTTTCTTTTCATGTTACAAACACATTTCTTTCAAGTCTAGTGCAGTCTTTGAACATTACATAAATAGAAGCTTTTGTATCAATCTTTTTCTGTATTTTTAATATTCAGTTATAGCTATTTCTAAAGATCAAGCATTATCAACTTTGATCTTCATTGATTGTATCATTTAGACATGATTCTGACACTTTGTGAGTAAAACTCACGTCGTGTTGCATCTTTTTTCTACTTCAGCTTTGAACTTCTAGTTAGAATACACTCATATGATTCACTTTATACAAACTTATAACACATTTATCACTTAAAGCGAAATAAAATTCGAATTTAAGCTAATTTTGTTAAACTGTGATCTGCTTTTGTTAACAAAATCTATGTTTATTCATATATTTTTGAACTGTATCTTGCTTTTGTTAATAAAATTTGCGTTTATTTATATGCATTGAGCTGAATTTCGCTTTCATCACATATGTTACATATGTTGCATATGTTAACAATCACTCATTTACTCATCACTTTACATGCTCACTCATCTACTCACTTAGCTACTCGCTCATTCTACTTGCTTATTTACTCATTCATTTACTCACTCATCACTTTACATGTTCATTACTTTACATGCTCATCATTTTACTCGCTCATTTACTCGCTCATTTACTCACTCATTTACTCACTCACTTTACTTGCTCATCTACTCGCTCATTTACTCACTCATCACTCTACATGCTCATCACTCTACATGCTCATCATTCTACTTACTCATCTACTCACTCATTTACTCACTCACTTTACTCACTCATTTACTCGCTCATTTATCTACTCAATAATCTTCACTTCAAGCTTTATAAAGCTGATGTTAAATAATTTAAAGTTTTCATCTTCTTTCTTTCTTTGTAGTTTCTACTTTCTAGAACAACAACAATCAAAATATTAATATATTCAGCTATTAACTCAGTCATCAACTCAGCTACAGCTCAGTTATCAACTCAGCTATTTACTCATTCATTTACTAATCAGTTTACTTGCTTCAAAACATGCTTTAAAATACGCGTTAATTAAGTGCATAACATAAGTTAAACAATGCTTCAAACAATGCTTTCTACTGATTTTTTGATCAAGTTATTTAGTAAGCTTTTAATCAAGTCATTTACTGAGCTATCAACTGAGCTTTTGATTGATTTTTCTAGTAAGCTTTCTACTGATCTTTCAATCAAGCTTTCTATTGATCTTTCTACTAGTGAGTTTTCTACTGAACTTTCTATCAAATACTTTATCAAACATTTTACATGCTTCAAAATACATGTCGATTGAATGCATAACATGAGTCAAACAATGCTTTAAACAATGCTTTCTACATGACTTTCTACATGACTCTTTACATGACTTTTCATCAAGCTTTGAATTACTTTGCAATCAAGAATTAAATTTGTTCTCTATCAAACATTTTACATGACTTTCTATCTCATTAGTTTACTCATTAACTTTCTCATTAACTTTTTCATTGACTTTCTCAGCGCATATATTAAACTGTGTAAATAGCTATTATTTAAATAGTCAAATTAATTATTAATTATTCAACGTTGCAACTATCAATGTTACAAATGTCAGAATAATCATGTTTATTGAATTAAATGATAAAGATGCATACTGTGCTCATAAAAGTTTTAAAAATGTTAATGTTTTTATAAATATTAACACTTTTATAAATATGTTTCAGTTAAAAGTAACGCAAATCTGAGACATGAGATTAAATGAATATTTGAAATATTGATCATTAAAAGCACTAAAATCTGTCACTGTCACTTTTTACAAATTATAAATGATGAGAGCATTCAATTTTAAGAAGTCATACTGAAGTTACATTAAGTGACAAAACATGCAGAAATATTCAAAAATAAAGCAATAAACAAAATGATTAATAATGTACATGATTTATTTTTATTATTGACTGAGCATTAATGCATTGAAGTGATGATGAGATTGATGCTCATACAGAAATAAATCAGATAAACATGAAGAGTAATTTGAAAAAAGAAATTTAACGCAGCTCATTTTCAATATCTGACATCAAAGATGATACATCAACATCTGCAATTGCATAAAAATCATGCAAAGTCTCACAGCACATTATTGATGCAGTTATGCATGAGAAAAATTGACTTCAATCAATTTTTACATGAAAGATGAGTACTCAATATCACTATGATAACATGCAAGTGTGACAGAGATCAAATGTTGATCAAGCACATTCTATTAACATGTTTCAGATGAAAGGTAGAATGAAAAGCAATGCTAGACTGATTGTCAAGTCGAGTTTCAATATCAATCTTCTGACTCAACTCAAGTACTTGATATCAATCTTCTGATTCAATTCAAATACTCGATTTCAACATTCTGACTCGACCTGATATCGATCTCGAATCGATACTCGATTCGAGTTCTCGACTCAACTTGTCAAGAAATCGAAAATGACATCAAGAGAGCTAAATATAGAAATTTTTCCGGTTTTTCGCCTTTGCATTACCTTTTTGCATTACCTTTTTGGTAGAAAGCCATAAAGGGAAACATGAAGGGAAACATGAAGGTCGTTTGATAGAAAGCTTTGATAGAGAGCTATGGTAGAAAGCTATGGTAGAAAGTCATGACGAAGAACTATGAAGACTGTTTGATAGAGAGTCATGAAGGAAAGTCATGAAGAGAAGTCATGAAGAGAAGCTATGATAGGGAAACATGAAGGCTATTTGATAGAAAGTCATGGTAGAAAGCCTTAATAGAAAGCCATAATAGAATATCTATCTACCTATCTTCATGTCTTGACGGGTCGAGTCGAGAATTTCGAGTCGATACTCGATTTCAACCCTCTAACTCGACTCAATTACTCGAGTCGAATCTTCTGACCCGGTTCGAATACTCAAGTCAAGAATCCTGACCCGAATCGAGTCTTGACGAGTCGAGTACTCGACTCGAACTCAGGTACTCGACTCGACGCAATCAGTCTAAGCAATGCAACAAGAAGAAAACATCACGAACTTAAAAAAGCTTTTAGAAATCATGAGTGCAGTGACAACGATCATTCAAATGATACTCTTAATGAGCATATTGAATTAATTTCAAGCTGTGACATCATTGAAGAATCAGATGAAAGAGAGAGAAAATAGAAAAGAAATAAACTTATAGAGTTCTTGCATTGAAAACAGTTATAGTATAAAGCGCAGAAAGAAGCGATTTTTGATGCGAAAAGAGCGCTGCGCTAGCACAGCGCTCGCTACAGTATATAGAATCTCGCATAGGCTCATAATAAGTGTTGAATCGAGTAAGAATTAAAAAAAATTAAAAAAAATATATATATATACACTACACTTGAAAGGGGACAAGCTATATATATATATATAAATCTGCTTTATTTTCGACTCGAGATTAGGCTCTAAATTCGCGAGGCTCATCGTCTCTCGTACTCTCATTCTATATTATTTATTATCTAATTTTAGCCACGGTAAAGTTTCTTTGTGACCTTTTGTAGGTTCATCGATTTTGGTTCATTGGTTAGGACTGTTGATCTATTCTTCAACAACCAGCTACATACAGTACGACTATCAGATCCCTTACATCTACAATGACATCTAAAGCCTCACCAGCGAAGCCACTCTCGATACGGAAGCGAGATGCGATACTAAAAGTCGTCTCTAACAAGGACAAAATGAATGAGCTAAGAGTTCTCGTCAAGAAGTTCATCTTCTGGGATTGTAGCCATCCAGAAACCCGGGTAAACCATGAAATAATATGATCTGAATTTCAGCATTTCGACACTTCGGTCTTTAATGCCACTGATCCAGCTGATATCTGGACGTTGAATACGATCCTGGACAGGAGCAAGGAAGACCTCTTTTGGGAACAACAGATGTCAATGGAGAAGGGAGATGAACTGGAAGCAGCACTACGCTACGTGGCTCGTAACCTGTTTGTGTGGGGTGAGTCCAGGGTCTACCACTGTCGCTGAATGATACAAAAAGATCATGTCTTTTGAAATTGACACGTTGAGAGTGAGGGACCGGACTCTTCACTGGAAAGACGTTATTTCCTTCCGTATACCAGAGGAATGAGGTTTTCTACGTTCACAAATAGGGGAAGGGGGTTTGCCAGAATCACCCGGAAGTTCAACAGACCAGTCCATGCAATTAGCCTTCCGTGTTACCTTCAATCGTTTTCGTATCAATATGGGATTAGAGGAGGTTAACTCGCTACACAGAGCATTCTAACAAACATGTCGTTGAGCATGTTGATCAAAACTTGATGACAGTGAACGACTCAAATCATGCGATCTCAAGCGTTGATTAGGAAACATCAAGACATGTGTGAGATTGTTGGTATATATGAAAAGGAATACGATGTACTCATGGCGATGCACAGCGATAGTGGAGACTCGACGTAGTCAAGGGATGGAAACGGCGAAAAGGTTCGCCAATCACAGTATGAACTCGTCCTCGATGAAAGCGCTGACGGCATATGATAGTATAGATCTTGCTGGCCTAGATATGACTTAGATATGACTGAGAAAAGAGTCACTGAGGAAGCCGTTTCGCGTAGCTGCTTGCGAAGTTTGTTCAGCCAGACCAACCTTAGAGACGCAATACTAAAACCAGGTCTGTTGATAGAACAAATTATCCTCTACCATGATCAAGCATGCGTTTGACCGCGATACCGGTGATCCCGTCATCATCCGAGGCTCGACCGCGCTCATCTGAACCCAGATCAACCAAGTCAGAGACATGCTGATGGACAACCCGGAGAAGCATCAACTGAACTGAATGCTGCGGTCCCGTCATGTCTGGAACCCCCTCAGCCCCCTGGGGTCCGCGCAGACACGCCTGCCTCATGACTCCCGCACGGGTAAGTCAACCGCATGCAGTGATCAGGTATCATGCAGCGCACGTCATTGACGTCGAGGACGACCACCTAAGCCGCTCCGGTCTTTCCTTATCGGTCATTCCGTTTTCATTAATCTCTTTCAACTGAAACCTTCTTGTCCTAGAAGCGATGAGTCGAAATCGTCCGCAGCATTTTTAACACATCTGAAAATCTACCTTTCGGTCCATCTCAATTATGAGTGATTGAAGAAATCAACCAGCAACCGGACCAGCTTCAAAGAAATCGAACCTGTCAGCTAGAGTCGAATCTCTTCTGAAAGCGAGCCTGACACAGATAACTAACGTTTCGTAACTGGGAATGCAGTCGAACCCATTGGACAACTCGGTTGATGGGATATCGCTGAATGAGAAAGCGACAAGAGCAAAGAAGGTATTCCAAGGTAAAGTGCTCGTTACATCAGCGCAAAAGCGTACTCTGGCAACGATCAATAATAAAAAATAGTGAAAGGCAAGAGAACTTGACGCTTTCTACCTACAATTCCAAAACCGCACTTCAGCATCAGAGTCTTCATACAATGAAGCTTCTTCGACGAATCTCAGGATCAAGATCCGTATCGATAAGAGACAGGTCGCAAACACACCAAAGCCGAATATGCTCAAGTCAAACCCGTGACTGGTACTCTGCCGTCACCGGAACCCTTCAACTCAAACTCTTTTCGGGCAACATATGTGGCTCACGAGATATGTTAGAAGGAACATAGCGCTAGTAGCATATATGTGCCTCGGCTAGATTCCGTTTCAATAAAACTAATAGAGCCTGTTTAAATTTATGATTCCATCCTCGCCCCAAATGCATGCTCAAGTTAGATTAGCAGATGCGTTTTGCAACAAGCTTACCGTAGAGACACTGCACTTACACTTGACAAAGTGTTCAGACTCAACCATGAGACAAGAAAGGATGACAAGGTTCAGTGGAAGAAGAAAACAAGTCTCACTCGTAGCACAACGGTAAGTCTTCAAATGCCCCGTAACATCTGGATACCGAGATATCTTTCTGATGTTGGTGAGAAGCATCACAGACTCACATAAGCTTATTGACGAACGACGTTGACTTCCGAGTTTTATGACAGTAAAGAACACCAATAAATTCAAATTTAGCTCATCAAACCATCAAATTCACCATCTTTCCCCCCAAACCACGACCTTTGCTATAAAATTTCAAAAAGACCAAAAAGCCACTCCCAACAACGACTTGGAAGGGTTACAAAGGTTCAAAAACGTTGACAACTGCGAGATTCGAACTCGCGCTCTTTCGAACAGGTAGGTTCGCCGAATCTCTGATTCGATACCTGAAACCTGCGCCATAACCACTCGGCCAAGTTGCCATTAATCAACAACTTAGCTCTAAATATATACAAATTTACTTAATTTAAAATTTTAATGATTTCAGCAAGTCAAAGTGGTCTGTCTCTCTATCCCTCATGTCGTTTTTTCAGTCCTTCCGATCGTACACGAGTTATAACTACAAATTCCACCAGTTCGACGAGTGCCGTAATATTCTTTTCTGACTTCATCATTCCGGACAACAGTTTCCCTTTCACCGAAAAGAAAGACCTCGCGTTCACTACAAGGAGAACTCGAAAGCCGCTGAGCACCAACGCAGTTTGGTATCTCATACTTATGCTTCTGTGCACTCAAATGCCCTACTAGTCTCCTTCCTTCCTTCCTCATGGATGCCTACTCCCTTTATCCCAAGGTCCACTCTGGAGCATATGCCATATGCCCTTCATGACTCCCCCCTGCGAATATTGACAGACTGAGTCAGGATTAACCCCCGTTGATTATCCCATGTATTCCCTTCCGCAGCTATGCTTGTCGCAGCTATCTCAAACCGAGTTCTAACCAACGTCAATCTGTGTGCAGGAAATCAACGAGACTGATTGTTCATTTGAACACATGGGAGTAGTTGATTCAAAGTCCTTGAATACAGATGTGTTTCCAAAAACCTTTCATCATCCAATCACCCTTTCCAGGCACGAGATCGTAGCATCTCGGCTATGGTTGCTTGATATCACTATCCAGCTGTTAGCAGATTTCCTAGCCCAAAACCACCACAGAACCACCTACCTCACAACTTGATTACATCACAAGCCGAGTAAATCCGCGCATCCCGCGTCAGAAATCTCGGCATACCCACCCTGGGACACTCACATCCTCCCCCTCGAATATCCCATCTAAGCCCTAGATAATTTTCCCCCGTTCTCCACCTCCTATTCCCCCTTAACCGCCTCCTCCCCCGGACTCCTACTCCTCCCCCTCTCCGCCTTCCTCCCGCCCCTTCCCCCCTGTGCATCCCCCTTCTTCGGCGGCGGTCTTACAAACGCAAAATCCACCGTCAAGATCTGATCGAGCAGCTTTGCGCCGTTGGCGCCTTCAATGGCGGCTTTGGCTTCGCGCTGGGTGGGGTATTCGACTAGGACGTAGCCCTACGTGTGGTATCGGGTTAGCCTGTGATGGATTTGCTGGGGGAGGGGTAGAGGGTGGTTGTAGAGACAGGTGGTGGTGAGCCGGGGTGGGAGGTACTTTGACGTAGCCTGTTCTCCGATCCAGGTTCATATGCAGGTTCTTAATTTCGCCGTACTCCCCAAATAGTTCCTGGAGGTCCTCTTCGCTCGCCTCTTCATGAACATTTGTCACAAGAATGATCCAGCCTTCGATGGAACGGACGGCAACGGCGCCGGTGGAGGTGCGGATTTCAGAGGTTGTTGGAAGGGCGTTCTTGGGATCGTCGTTGGCGGGAGGGTCAATGTCCATTTCTGTGGAGGCCATTGTTGGGATGTTTTAAAGAGGAAGGAAGTGAGTTAGTGGGGCTGTGTTTGGTGGTATATTGGGAGGATTGGGCGCAACTGGAGGTTCGATAAACTGGAGCGCATTGGATGTTTTGTAAATTATCAATGTGTTCCGCTGTCACGCTAGCGAAGCAGGCACGCTGGGTAAACCGCTTTACGATATTTGACCATGTAACTAATTGAACAGTGTCTGATATCACGGTTTAAGATCATACTATGGCTGATGCCGCAGAAAAGCTGACGTTCAAAGATACCTTCCAAACTTATGTTGCGAGATATCCGCCCACCGAAGAAACTACGATGCGTCTAGGGACCCGACGAGAGGCAGGCGGATAAAGTAGAGAAGAGAAACAGAAGCCATTGATTGACACACCGCCAATCTAGATGAGAGACTTATGGCTGCGAGAGTGATGGTTCTTGCAGGTTGCTTGGGAGACGCTATGATAAGTACTCACGGCTGTCATAGTCCAGCGTCCTTCTTGGGATAGAGAGATGTACATACCATGTATGGGTCCGTTTCTTCTTTCATGCTAGCTCGAGTCACAACAACCGTTTACTATCTAAGAATACCAACTTAAGAAGAATTTGAGACGACTGACCATTTGTGCACTTACAAGTAAGCAGTGTCGCTCGTACGCAAAACGCTGCTTCCTACCTCACTCAACTCGCCTTCAAGTGATTAATCATCGCGATTCAGCTAGCAGTCCACATGGACAGCTATCAGCCAAGGCCCAGAGCAAACCCCACAACAAGCCCACTCACCCCGGAAGCTTTCCACCATCTAGATATCTTGTAATTGTTATCCCAGGTAATGTGTTGCCGCTGTACTTGATCAAAACGGGAAGACGAAAATGAGTTGAAGTGTTGGCTCGATGACTTAGCTGAACTTGCTCCATGTGCTCCTACGAGCCCACCCCAGATGTGGTGGACCAATAGTAGTTGACGTGTTGTGACTGAATGCTTGGGAGACATACTGGCGCTGGCTCTACGCCGAAGCGGTGACCGAGGCTGTTGAAGTAGTTGCTTCCCCTGACAAATTGCCGTCCTTTTCACTGTTTTCACTGGGAACGAATGCGTACCTGGGCAATTGTGCCATCTTCTCTTCCGGACTGATTTCATTATCTGAATAGACAAGTTTCGCATTCTTGTCTTTCTTCCCTTTCTTCTCATCCTGTGGCTCCTCAGCTTTAGCTTCCAATTTGCCGTTAGCAATAAACTCAGCTTTATCGGCGTCCTTTGCAGCACCATAGAGCAAATCGTCAACATCATTGGACAGACTAGACTGTGCTTCGACATGAGCAGGTGGCGCACCTTGAGGACTTTGAGTGAAGGTTCTATTCTCAGGCGGGTTCGGTGGCCCCGAAAGCTGACCTTGATGCATCTGTTGCATTTGGAAAGCATTGACGGGTGGCGCACCAAAAGAAGGCCGCTGAGGCAGGCCAGGTGCTGGCGGTAAGTTTCCAGAGCGCAGCGGAAGAGGTCCATTCTGTGGAGGCGTGTGAGTACGCGGAGGTTGGAACTGACCGTGTTGGAAAGGAACTGCTGGAGAGCCAGGACCGAACGGTTGGGGAGGGCCATTCTGGAACGGGGGAGGCCCATTTTGGAAATGATGTGGTCCATTCTGGAATTGGGGCGGACCACCCTGAAACTGAGGAGGACCATTTTGAAATTGGGGCGGACCACCTTGGAACGGTGGAGGTCCGTTCTGGTACGGAGGGGAGAAGCTTTGCCCACCAGGCGGACCTTGATACTGCTGGGGTGGTGCAAATGCTTGGTTATGCATGCCAGGTGGCTCGAAACCAGGCTGTTGCGGAGGGAACTGCGATTGTTGAGGTGGAGCAAACGGTGATGGCTGTTGCTGGAACGGAGTTCCCTGTTGGCTATAAGGTTGCGGATATGATGAGTAAGTTGAATTATTGGGAGGCCCTCCAAATTGCAGTTGAGGCTGCGAGTATCCTGGAGAGCCAGCCTGCTTATTACAAGATCAGTCATAGTCAACTTGATGAGAAGCATCATCAACCCACAAAGGCGCCGGGACTCTGGCTTACACCTGGACTCTGACTACCATGCCCCCCAATTGGCGTCACGTCCCCACTACTGATGCCCGCCGCTTGTTCCGCCGCTTTCTTCGCTTTGTGCTCGGCCAGGCGCTTCTTCAGCTCAGAAGGAGGCTCGAATTTCGGTTTTTTTGCCGCACCAGGTCCGGCATTACCTGGTCCATGGTTGCCAGTGGCAGCGCGTCTGTCGGCCTCAGCCTGAGCGAATTGGTGAAGAATACGTTGTTTATGGCTGGTCACGATATCTTCGGGTATTCCCTCCATGCCAAAGATTTCGACGTCAAGACCTGAGCGATTAGGCAACGCGTTTTCGATCGTGGTGAGCGTCTCTTTATGAACCTGTGTCATGTGAACGGACAGACCTTTTACTCTGTTAGTTGTGATGGCAAAACGGATACCTCTTGAACGCGACTTACCGCCTGCTGTGTTTAATCGACGTCCACAGCGCTCACACTTGAAATGCCTCGCTTTCTGATGGTTGATTAATATTTTAAGGTCATCAAAGTCTCGCTCGCAGTAGTAGCACCACGGCCTTGCTAATATTTCTTCCACATCGGGATGACCCCTCTTCTTTTTGTTGCCCATAGCTTCGAAGGCTTGGAACTAGCGCAATGGTGTGAGGAGAATGAGGGCAGGCTAAGCTTGAAGTCAAGAAGACGAAGTCAACTCCTTATGAGGGTTGAACGTGCAATGGATCGGTCGTTGAACTCCCGTTTCTGCCAAGCCTGTTAGTCATCCAAACTCGAGGCCGCACCATCGTTTTTCCGTGTAAAATGTTCTTCGACTTCCACTTCACACTTTCTTAAAAAGAATGATCGTTCTATATGAATGAATGGCATAAATAACCCATAGGCCTCATCAGTAACTGTCCGACAAGACTACAAGATTAAACGGCTATGCTTTGATTCAAAATATGGAGTTTCCTTCCGTCCACTCATCCGTTATGACGAGTATTTTCTTCAATCTAGCCATGGCTTCGTCTAGCAGTCTTTCTTTCATGAAGACTTGGCTTTTTGGTGCATTTAATGGAGCTACGCTATGGTGGAGATGGTTTGAAATTTCATGGACTGAGGCAGATCTGTCTGCGTGGAAACTTTCTCTATGGGCTTTTGATCTTATTGAGAAAGGTCTGTCTATGAGAAATCTATCCATTTAGGCTTTTTCTAAGTGGACTTGGATCTGTTTCAGAAGACTTTGTGCCGGTGTTCGTTCGTTATTGGACCTCAGTGATCTCTCGCATTTGGGCACCTCTGCCAGCCTCGCAATCCTCTTCCGCAACATACAGTCAGCTCCTTTACCTCGTTCGAGGGTCCACAAGGTCTTCATCTGAAGTTCCCTAAGCAGTATCTGCGTCATGCATTGCTGCTGCCGGGAGGTTGAACGAAACCCTGCTTCGCCAGGGCTTTCAAATGTTGCAAGATGAAAACCGGGCTATCATAGTTCATGCCTTTTGCTCGTACGAGATCTCTACATAGGCATGACTCCAATCGGCCCTACATGTTCATATTCTTTACTTCGCTTCCCTCTTGACGCTCCTCACCCCAGCCTCTCCCTTCCCATGCGTGGTTGCTTGTGCCTTGTCTACCCTCACCAATGGTCTATACCTCGGCTCCCACATCTGCTCCCTGACCCACTCTTCCAGCTCCCCTTTATCCTTAGGAATCCCCTTCTCCGTTGCAACCCCTTCCTCAACAGCCTGCTTGATAACCGCAGAGGCGATCTGGACGCTTATTTCTCTGACGTTTGTGACGTCGGGAACAAGGCCGGCGTAGGGGTCATGGAGGCAGGGGGACTGGGAGGAGAGGGCTCTAACGGCTGCGACGAGCATGGCAGGGGTCAGGAGGCGGCTGCGAGAGAGCACAGTGCCGAGACCGATCCCGGGGAATGCGGTGGAATTGTTGCATTCGGCTTGATAGATCAGTAATTGCTTGAACTCTTTCGTCGTGATACAAGTCGAAGCGAAACCCCACGGGTCGAGTCGCTCTTAACCCTGACAACAAGACGGAGAAATCGACTTACCGACTTCATACTGTATTCCCTCATACTCAACTGGCGGGAACGGGCTGCCCGTCGCAATCAAAGCTTTTCCATTCGTCCACTTAAAGATATCCTCTGGTATAGCCTCATGGAGCCTTGTAGGATTACTCAAGGGCATAATGATAGGTTTGTCAACGTGTTTTGCCATTTCTCTTATGATCTCTTCTGTAAAGGATCTCGGTTTCGTGGATGTTCCAATCAGTACGTGCGGTTTTACTTCTTTGATCACTGCAAGAAGGTCTTTGCCGCTCCCTTGCCATTCTTTGTCTTCACGTGCATAAGGTATTTGGCCTAGAGTCAATTTATCTCCATGCGATTTAAGCAGGAGTCCAGGTTTGTCGACACACCTGGTAGAGAGTCATTTGAAACTTGCTCTCCCAGTCACACGTAACAGCTTACCATATCTGCTTCGCAGCCTCCTCCCTGGACTTTCCACTTTCTTCGGCGATAGCGCCTGTTACTTGATCTGCAATACCAGTGCCGGCAGATCCAGATCCAAATACCACCATCCTCATATCAGTGAGAGATAGCTTGCTGACATGCAACCCCGCCATGATGGCAGCTAACGTAATGCAGCCGGTCCCTTGGACATCGTCATTGAAGCAAGCGATTTCTGGGCTGTACTTGTCTAGGATTCTTTTGGCGTTGAGCAAGCCGAAGTCCTCACTGACCGGAGTTTAAGCATTGAGAAGACTAACGCGGGATTGGACGAGAAACTCACAAGTGGATATATGCTTGAGGGTAGTGTTTACGTGCTGCTTGGACGAAAGTATCAACAAACTCATCATATCGTTTACCACGTACCCGAGGCTTGCGAAGACCAAGATAGAGCTCGTCTTTCAACAAATCCTTGTTCTATGATTGGGTCAGCACAGGCTCAGAGACGTCATCAAGGTGGAGCCACGAACGTCTGTACCGCAGTCCAGTACAACTGGAAGCGTCCTGGCAGGGTGGATACCCGCGCATAGGGTCGTGATGACAAGCTTAGCGATAGAGATCAGAATACCTCCCACCCCTTGATCACCAATGCCTAGTATCTGTCATAAATTAACCGCTGTCATCCTTCTCAACCTCAAGATCGACATACCTCTTCTCCATCAGTCACCACAATGTAGTCAACATCCTCCGGATTACCCCATTGAGCGATGTTGTCGAAGACTCTATCTTGATCATCAATATTCAGAAAGCAACCCTCAGGTTTCCGGAATAGTCGAGAGTAGTTCTGAATCGCATCACCCTCCGTAGGCGTATATATGACGCTGAACATCTCTTTCAGATGATCTTGAATGAGCTACAAACATTTCAGCATCCAATCCCAACGCAATTCGAAGTCATTCAACAGGATACCTTGTAATAGAGAACTTCATTCTGCTCCTTCATGCTCGTCATGAAAGTGTTCTTCGCGAGATCATTAGGTCGACTGCTGTACTGCTCGTACGCTCGATGCACTTGTTCGTCCAACGTTTGCACATTTGGTGGAAGTAAGCCGTACAGCTTGAACTCTTTGCGTTCATTGGAAGGGAAAGCTGACCCCTTGTTGTGGTACGGGGATGCTAGCAAGGCCGTCCCCTGGTCGAGGTCAGTAGATGCTGCACATGGCGAGATGTCAGCAATTAGATGGACGGCAATTCGGCTATACCGTCAAAGCGCATTCTTCGGGTCCTGATGTAGACAATGGAAGATGCCCAAATTTGACATGTTTGGTGTCTTTTGGATGTGAGGTCATCTTGCGATTCCGAACGGTACGACAGAGGTAAAAGGTACGGAATGGCTGGTGACAGAGGCCAATTGAGTTACAACGTATGTAAAAAGAGGGATGGTCAAGATATTGTAAATTTGGCAAATCGAAGTGAAGAGAACTGTGGACGCAAGAGACGGGTGGAATAGAATCGACTAGGAACCAACGGTTGAGAAAGAAGAACTTTCTGGGTAAGGTAATGAAGCAATTACAGTGTCTACTGGGACCCAACGCCGTTCATGGTGTTATATAGGGTACAGAGGGAGGACGGAGGGTTCGGTGGTGCTTGTGGAGTAGTAGTCTAGGTTGACGTCACACGAAGGTTGAGAAACAGGTACTTTACAACCGCCATCGTGCCTGCTGAGATGGATAAAACCTCATTTACAATGGTATACTCTATAGGGATATTTTACGAAAAATATATAGTCTTGGCTCTCATCATCCTTGTAAATTCCTCCTTTATGCACAGTCCCTAGGACACCCGTGCAATATCTATAGTGCATGACTTGAACAGCCAGCTCGTAAACGTTGCCGAACATGTCTGACAGACCAAATCCATTCAGTGGGAGACTAAAGTGGTGTTTGGGGGAATGCTCCTTGTTCTTGCCACCACTCTAAACCGGGGTTGGGATCTGCTGGTGGATACTGCAGGCCAGGAGGGTGATGCCCAAAAGGACTCGCTGGTACCGAATTCAAAGGTTCAGAAAAGCCTGAACCAGCTAGACTTGGATGCGGTGTGCGTGTCCAAGGCGGGCCTTTGTCAACACGATTAGGTGGCCTTTGACGCGCTGCGCGTTTGACCCGCAGCTGACCAGGACCACATTGGGAAGCCTCCGCAACAGACTTACGCATGGCAAAGTGTTGCTGATCAGATGCAGCTTCGGCGTGTGGGTCTGTGGCTATCGATTCGATAATGCCGGATGGGTGAAGAGAACCGGGTGCAGGCACCCAGGTTGAATCCGTAAAATTGAAACTGCTGAAAACTGGATCCCGCACATCTTGTAGGAGCTCTCTAATGGCTATTATTAGCTTATATGGAAGGCGAATCCCGGAGTATGGGCCGACCTTTCCTCCCATGTGCCTGGGAGCCGAGCGAAATTGAGATTCTGGCTACGGAGAGGTTAGAGCTGGTCTCAGCGATTGAAAGGCTGAATACTGACTCGGAGTCAAATTTCGTTGGAGATTTCGAGTCACGAGACTCCGGGTTGATGTTGGGTGGAGGTGACGCAACATCCGTGCTGTGGAGAGCGCTCTTTGCAACTGTGAGGCCTTTCGCAACCTTGTGGGATTTTCTCGCCTTCCGTTGCCTCCATGTCTTCAACTTCGAGCGGTATTGGGACTCGCTACAACGCATTCAGTGTTTGGCATATCATGTACAGCAACGATTCCGTACTCAGGGTGGAAGTCTCGAGTGCAGACGCGTTTCATGACGTGTCTCAGAGGTAGATCTTCGTCTATGTAGAGACGAAGGATCTCTTCCTTGTGCTGCTCCCAGTGCTCTGAAGGGATGGGGTCGACCATGATTGTTCGTGCGAACGGTGCGGTATGCTTGACTCTGGATGGGGGTAGGGTGTTCAGCTCAGCGGCGACAATGAGGAAGATGGGTTGCGGGTCCATGTAAAGAGTACTGTGGTATTTGAGACATGGAGACCCGACCGTATGTAACCTTTGCGTCTGCCGTCCGACTAGTTTGCGCCACGCCACGTTCCCAAAATTGAGATTTGCAGAAAGAGATGCACACTCGGGCTAGTATGGATTGGAGGTTGCGCTAACTGGCCGGATGTAGCTTATGGAATCTCTACGGTCCAAGGACGACATTATCTGGTGGTATGATGTGAAATCTCCCCGAACGTCCCCATGTGCCCCCAGAGAGGACGACAGGAGCAAGGCCGATTGGTTCATCAGTCACGGCGGTCCGCACCCCGGAACATTAGCGGCCCCAGTCAGCACGCAGCAGAAGTCAAAAATCCAGCCTGGTATGATGGCCAGCCCCCTTTCACATAAAGTGAGGCATGAGACGGCACAGCAATAAACCGCGCTCTCCAGGGTGCAAGAAGCGGTCAGCAGATTGTCGTGTCACACTAGGTTGCGGATCCTCGAAATCGGCATCGAGTTTTGAGGCTCATAACGTTGCCTAAAGTGTTTGCCTTGTATTTGCCTTCTTGTCACGCTCTTCTCCTCCTCGCCGTCCCAACTGAGAGGTCTTCCAAATAATTAGAGCCAATCATGATATTGGCTTTGTCTAACCGATTGGATTCGCGCTCTTTTAGGGGTGTTGTAACATCACGATGACCTTCAGCAAATTTGTTCTTGCTGCCAGAAGATCCTGAAAGTCCAGCCACGTAAAGTACGGAAGTCCATGCGACGGCTAATAGGAACCCGACAACAATGACGTCCAGTATGTGCACTGCCCACCAAACGTGTTGAATCCCAATTGAGCATGTCGAGTAACAAAATCGCCATTCCCTAATGTTGTCATCGAACCAAGCGCTTAACAGCCCAGCATTGCCCCCAAACTCGCCCATCATGCTGCGCACTGTTATTTCGCGTAGACCTGGAACGCTTTCGTTCATGTGTGTATCCGCGTCGCTCCATCTCTTGGCTTTCCATACTCGAGACCCCTTTTCTTCATCGTTAGGCAGGTGATGGTAGACATCACAGCCTTCGTGATCGTGGCCCGTCAAGATGATGCCATTACGCCCAAGGCCCTTGCCAGGAGTATCAGGGTTGCCGCTCATACCAAAGATACCTTCCAGTATCCCCTTACCCGCGTTGTAGCTCAGATGATTCTGCTCCTTTAGTCCTCCTCCTTCTTCATCGGAATAAAAGTCAAAATGGGGACCATCAACGCAAATACCTGCATCTTTTGGTAGTGGTAAATGGGTAAGAAGGATAGTGGCTGTAGTTCGATCGTCAACCGGGCGAGAAGCACCAATGGCATCATTGATAAATGTGTACGTATCTCCTTGAAGGTTTGTGTCCAGGGCCGGGGTGTCAAGGTTGAGCGAGTTCATGACTATGATCCTAATTTCAGGCTGATTCACGCTATCCTGGCGGTCTGTGTCATTCGCCTGATCTTGAGATAGGACAAACCAAGTCTCCCAATTCGCCCGGCCAAAAACTCTTTCGAATCTCTCAATTCTCTCTAGCGACATATCGCCGGCATATCCGACATCATGATTCCCCGCAACGTTGACAATCCGTCTCTCCCAGCTCCTCGCCTGGCCTAATGTCCCAACGTGTCCTCCCTCTGTTACTTCATCCTCTACCCTTGTCCCATCCTTGAAGACTCTGTGCCAGAATCGCCATCCTCTTCGCTCGAATTCCTCGTCACTGACCCATTGGCTACCTATTAGATCCCCAAGAACCGTCACATGAGTCGGTTGTGTGTACCAGTGCATCGTGCGATATATGTGGGCCAGGTAGTAGTCGTTGCCCAGGAGGTCCAATCTCTTCCTCCATGATTGCAATATCCGGGGTACGTCTGAAACAACAAGATCGCGCGTAATGTGCTGGATCACCTGGAGGCGATCATTTGTACTATTCGCACCCTGAAGATCCGGCCATAATGCTTGGAGACTTGGAAAGTAGCCATCCTCGGGATTAAGGAGCGAGGAGTCGCCTTCTAGCTGTGGGTCTCCTAAGGCAAGGAGACGAAAGGGTGCTGGGTCTGGTCCAGGCAAGTCATAGCCATACGAGAATTGCGTGGCTCTGCTCCACCAAGAGATGTTTTCAGGTACGCCAGGGGACGGAAAAGCGCAGCTATGGAAAGCTGGATAGAAGTATAGATATGTTGTCGAAATCAATGAGAGTGGTAGGAGGATAAGGAGTATTCGAATAAGGAGAGGGAGCATGGAGACAAAGCAAAGCTGGGAACAGCAATGCAAAGTTAATCGTGCAAAGTCGATACAAAACTAACTCCTGGGCTTCAAGATTGCCTCAGGACCTCAGACGTATGGGGCTAAGCCCCTGCGGGTTAGCTCCCCGCGCTAAGTCCCTACTGGGCTAGCACCCGAAGGGGCTTAGCTACGCACGTCTGAGGTCCTGAGGCAACTACTACCTTAATCCTCCTCGAAACAAACTACAGGAAATCTTCTCCTTACCTTATACATCTATCCCACACCAACAGAAGTCCAACCCATCAACAACCCTCCCTCCCCTCCCTCTACACCATCTCGCAATGCTCCCTCCGCGACCCCTGATCAAAGGCCCCCTCCACCCCCCAAAACAGCAAACCAACCCTTCCCCAACCTCGTACTCGCAGCGCGCGATAGCACGGGGAGAGCTATGGCTAGAAAAGAGGCCTAGGAACAGTGGCGGAAAAGGTGTACATACCCGGTTTTCTTAACAGAATGGTCTGGTTTTTCTGGATTTGCTGACAAGCTGCTGCGTGCGAAAAGAGGTTACGTTCGATTCGGGCAAGCTACCGCAGCCGTTTTTGAACCCGGCGGTGATGGGGCAGAGGAGGAAGCAGCGTGCGGAGAGAGAGAAAAAGGATCAGGGCTAATCGTATTGGGGACAGACCATCTTAGTTTCATTGCCTTTGCATATCTACGTAGCTAAGCAGTTCAACTATCTCATGAAATGTACATGCGTAAATCCATGTCTCATACCGCTCTCATAACATTCATCAGGGCATTCCGACATACATCCAGGTCCTGCGGAAAATCGTTCCCAAGCGCCAGAGAGCGCCGCAATTCCTCCCTTCATATGTCCGTTACTGATGTGTCGCAACGTCAAGGCTCTTTTGTACAGTCTCAGCCCCCTCGTTACCTTCCCCAATCATCGACTTGACCCTCACTGGCAGGAAGCACGACCCCGATACTTCCTCTCAGCTTTTCTCTAATCCTTTCCCTTTTACCCTCCTCGCGCCTTTCCTTCCTCTTTTCCATCCGCTCCTGCAATCCCCTGAAGCCGACGAATTGCACCTGGTACCCTAATCTAGGTATGACCACCCCGTCGTGTGGTCTCTCTTCGCTTCTGTCTGGCTGTATAAACTCGTAGTCATTACTTTGGTTATCATATGTGTCACTGTAGCTCTGTCTTCTGCGCTGATCACTTCCACGGGGCCCCTCTTGCGACCAACCAAATCTCTGGCGCCCACGAAGCCGCAGCGACCCAAACCGCCGGCTTAGCGATGAAGTGCGTGACGGAGTGGTAGTTTTGGGCTGAGGCATACCGATCGAGTTTCCAACCAGAACGCCTGAATTGCCAAATTCGCTATCGCTGTCGGAAAGGTCATCCCAGAAGCCACGCGGCCGCCAGAATGGATGCAACTTGTTCTCATGGGTATCGCTCACACTTGGAGCGCGAGCGCTGATTGTCCTTCGTCTTGATAGGGATCGGCTGAGGGGTGAGACGAATGATTCGGAATAACGACGGGAACTAAGAGCACGCTTCATCATCGAGAGAGGACCACGGGTCCTGGGGCTTCCAGAAGAAGGCGGTTGAACAGAGTGTCGGTCTAGATCATCCACCGGAGTGTTATTAGCAGGGGTAGGTGGAATGATTTTGAAGTCGGGGGGTTGCGGTGGGTCGCGAGGGTTCTTGAGAGGTGAATTGATCAGATGTCTTTCTTCAAATACAGGATCTTCTGGCGTCACAGGCGACTGATGGATAATGGCAGGTTTCGTGGGCCCGGGGATCACGAAATTGGCGTTGCCGGCGACAAAGGTGGAATGCTCCGCAGGTTGGGAGTTACGCCTGGGCAGCTGCTGGACCACAAGTATGGATTTGTTGGTGTGCGGGTAGATACTGACCGCTGTTGCTTCATCGACTTCAAGTGTACCAGGAGTAGAAGAGCGGGCAGAGCGTAAAGAGAACGGAGTGACGAGCGCAGAGCGAGGCCGCGTAGCTGACCAGTCCCCGGTGCTAGATCGATCAAGGCCCGTAGTTTGTGTATCATTAGGTTCTGTAATCTGCAGTATAGGTTGTGATTGTGAGGACTGTCCCTCCTCGCCGTCATGTGCAATCACGCTAGCTGATGTTCCAGAGGTAGTACGGGAGAAGTTCCTACTCGTTGGTGCGGATGGGGAGGATTTCTGGGCGACGAGAGCTGGTGGAGTCTCTCTTGCAATCCTCGCTTCTGGCTTTGACGGGGTGAATTCGGGTACAATGGCGGAAATCGTTCGGCGCTCTCGACCGGGAAGGTCGAAATAGCCAACTGTTTCGTCGGGCGCGGTAGTCGGCCTCGATGATTGCTGGCGAGCAGAAGTAAGCGATATAGTCCTAGAAAGGCGTCTGCTGCTTGGGGCAGAAGACTTCAAAGAAGATCGGCGTTCAGGGATCACAATTACCGGCACAGTATCTTGCCGCACCTTGGCCATACTCGAAGCGATACTGGTTGCACTATCTGATACGAAACTTCTTTTTGGCCCTCCCTCTGGACTCCTGGTATGGCGAAGTAGATGTTGATGTGAGTGATCAGCGGAAATCAAGGAGCTGCGATTCGAACGACTTGAGGAATTGTCGAGCGTATTGAGGGTACAGATTCTGCCGGTGTGTCGAAGAGTCCGTTCCCTTCTAGGTGGAGTGTCGATCACTATCGCTTCCACAACCGTGGAAGTCGCCGACATTTGGGAAAGTCGTCGATTGTCAACCTCTCGTAGCTTTGCATCAATATCTAGGCCCTCGTCCCTCAACGGCCATTGAATCTGCTCGGCGAACCGCTCCGTCGATGCACTCGGCGGACTCTGCCGACTTCTCTCAACCCTTTGGCGTAGACTCAAGGACTTTGTTAAGGCGTTTGGTGCTTCCTGGACAACCTTTGGTGATGTTGGCGATGAACGATTGGAAATTTGTGGGCGTTTCCTTCTCCTGACCAAACCAATTCGTGGCAAGTGTTGGCTTTCATCCGCGCCTATACTATCCAAACCGTCTCGACTACCACCCCAGGCGCCGTCGAACGTAACGAAATCATATGTCTCTGATGGAAACCTCGGTGCTGGATCTCTTAAAGGCGGATCATCCTCTTCCGACTCCATCCCAAGCCCAAGCCCAATATCTCTTAATCTTTTATGACCCGCAGTCTTCAGCCAGTGCTGTTTGAATGGATGTACAGATGGTAGATCTTGTTGTCGAGCTTCGTCATCAGAGGAGGGCTCCTCAGGAGCAGTCTTGAAAGACTCTGCTCGACTCGATACTTTGCGAGACGCCGAATGTGCCACTGAAGGATAAAGAATGTGGTTCACCCTTGGCGGAGTTGTCTCTGGAGTGGGCGGGCTCCGTTGGACCACAGGTGTGACGATTCCAGAACTACCGCTGGTATAAGTTGTCGCGAATGCGCGGTCTTTTGACGGGGAATCTTCGATCCAACTTGAGTCTACATTCTCGGTAGAATTCGAGGGTGGAGTTAGTGGTAAACGGCGCTCCGGAGCAAGCGGGACTGGTGAAGGCTCTGGAATCCAGGACCGTATCCGCTCAGAGGAACTGTAGCTGTACGCATCGCTTACACGTTCGAGACTACGTTCAAGCTTTACGGAATGCTTGGAATTTGAAGCGCCTGCCGCAGCTGTTCTTCTGGGAAACGCTTTGTGAGACTTCAACGTTGCGATGTTCGAAGACGGTTGGACCTCCATTTTGTTTCTTAGCTTTTTGCCGGGCAGCTCAGTACAGGTAGATCTGAGAGACACTCCGCTCGCGCGTAAGGATCGCGAGTCTTAGATGGAGTGTATCAAACTTACCCTGATATCAACGTAATGCTGGACAGATGGCACCCATCACTCGTGTTTGCCGTCCGTTTGACTCCAGGACAAATCCGCGCTTGAACCGGCTAACGTGATAAGTTCTATCACTTCGGTCAAAGAGCAGAACTGTCGTTCCTGAGAGTTGCCGAGAGCTGTTAAGCTGACTTGGCCGTGAGGTGCTGGGATTGATCTTCGACCGAGTCTCCTGCCTGCTGCGTCGTAATACGCAGCCACGGCCAGGATGTATGCACAGAGCCTTGAGTAGCGCACCTATCCTTGACTGTGGGGGTTGACGAAGCCGCGCGGTGCGCCTTGAGCTGTCAGCCTGTCTGTAGTATCACTGTAGTCAGACATCGACGTGTGAGAGTCGTCAAAGGCGAGTGCTGCACTGGGGCGGACGTGTTGGATGTTGAGGGGTATGCGATCTCGTGTCGTCTCAAACCTGCATGAAGTGAGTGTCTCGGTCGTAATATTGCGACGCTAAGAATAGCCGCCTAAGGGAGAAGGTCGACCAATCCCTGCCCGAGAAGCGGATGTTCAAGGGTAGCGACGTGAACGTCCTTTTACATCATATCACCGTTGATAGGGGTACTCTTGTATAATCCCTTGTCAAATCAAAGGTCGCAACTGCTCTGCTGATACTGGGACTGGGACTGGGTAGCAGATGATGTATATAATGTCGAATGAGCTGCAGCTACTCTAATGGTGTTTGATCATATTTGACCAAACTCTGCACTTCATGCTGTTGTCAAGGTTAGCCTCAATAATAATCATTATATATATATCGACTCTTCCTAATGGCTCGGATGATTGGCAAATCATAAACGCGACTGCAGGAAGAAGTGCGGCCACTATGAGGTGAAGTTCAGTGAACAACAGCATCCGAGCATTGAGTAATAATTCTCCAGTGTCCAAATCTTCTGCGTCTGTGGTCTTGGTCGTTCTCTGGAAACCAGATGTAAGAACTTGAACAGCTATCTTATGTCGCCATACTCTCGTAGCATGCTCGCCTATACTCATGCAGATCATCTATTGCCTGCTCCTCTATGTTGATGCTTCACATGATGGTGGGTGCGAGAATATCCATATAGCATCCATTCAACCTTCCTCGACCACCTTATCATGCTTCACAACTCGGTAGGCCAAGACAAGGACGACCTGTGGGAAATATCAAGAGGATTGTCGTTTCCACAGCACGGTACAGTAACTATGTGCTTGCCACATCAACCCTGGATTTGGCGATAATTTCCCGATCTTCATAATCAAATCTGATTGAACATATGAAGAACAAGTGGGAGAGAGCTCGAAGACTTGTAACAAGCCTTTCAAACGACGTCCTTTCGGGATACCCACAATATGTACTTCGTTATTTCATTTGGCGAGGCATTGAATTAATAGGTGTAGTTGTAAAGACTAAGTCAAAGTGATGATTCGGATTTGCATCAAACGGAGATAAACTAACAATTTCGAATATTGAGCTCTCAAAGTACATGTGCTCTCACCTATTTTTCGTGTGGAAATAAGTACCTAAGCATGTATACCTGATAAGGGGGTATGTGGCCATAGAGAAGGGGTGTACGGCTATAGAAAGGAAATGTACGTCTATTGGCTCCCTGTTTATCACAACAGATTTAGAAGATCAGAGGGTGTTTCCGACTGGGAGAGATTTGGGGAGTGAAATATTCTCCACTGACTAGACCGTCAGGAAATGGGAAGTCCTGATCATTGGTGGCTGGCAGACGCTGTAATAGCTGTCTGTATTATGGATGTACTATGGGGGGGGGAGAAGGGTTGGAAGCCTCCAGGCACTGACTCTTGAACATCACCGTTCAACTTAGATAAAGCTGGTGCAGTTAGGTTTAAGATAGATGGTAAGATTGTTCAAAAATCAAGACAAAGAGAAGAGCAGTGGATTAAGTAAGCCCGGGGACGATACGTACCTAGGCACGTGATAGGGTACCTTTCAAGTAGTTTACGTCTTGCTTCTTGGCCTTGGACCAGAAATCGGAAACGGCGATCGGTATCCCTGCGTTTCACCACGTCATTGCGCATGCACCTACGCCATCGGCGCGTCAAGGGCAACAAGCCAAGTAAGGTAAGATGGACATTCGACAAGAGATTTCGGTTATTCATAGTGGGATAACAAATACTCCTACAAATCAGTCACTATCATCCTACAGCTCCCAACCTTCTTGCTATAACTTCGCTTTTCATACCCTGATACGAGTAGAAGGACCCATCGTCATCGGTGATCTTCGCATCGGCCGATCTTCCTTCGTCAGCCTGCACCTTCACTCTTTCATCATATCTTATTAATACCAACCAAAGCAGTTACTACTACTCGTACCGACATCGACCTTCCTTCTCCCACTGCCCGCTATTTCATGCTACCTACGCTCCAGTGAGGTCAATTTTGCTGCTGCTCCTCCTCCTAACGGCACCTTTCGCGAGACCCCTACACCAAATCAAAAATCGTTACCTACTCCATTAACGACCTCAAACTCACACTCCGTTCACCATGTCGACCATTCAAAATCTGAAGAATTTTATACGACATGGTAAACAAGCTCGAGCATCTAATTCTCCCCATGGCGAGCCAACTACAAATATCTCGCCGGTCAACGCCCAGCAACAACGCCATAACCCCCCACCACAACAAAATCATTATGCAATAAGCGATCCGAATGTCCTAGATCACAAACCACTACAAGCTGGAAGTATACCAGGTGCAGATTTCTCTGCTGCGAACATTGACCACAGAAACGTGGCTGCTCAAGCGGGCGGAGTGGCCGCCAAGGCGGCTGGCGACAAGCAACGAGTGGGAAATGAAGGATCGACGGAGCGAAGTCAAGACTATGATCCCTCAACAATCGAGCGAATAGTTGCCGAGGAAAGAGAGAGCAAAGGGAAGCTGCCAAAGTACCCAGGGCTCGAACGATGGACTTTGGTCGAGAAAATGGGGGATGGTGCCTTCAGCAATGTATACCGAGCCAGAGACAGTACAGGCCAGGCAGGCGAGGTAGCCATCAAGGTCGTCCGAAAGTTCGAGATGAACTCCAGCCAGGTAAGCTTTGTCTAGCCATCTGGAAGTGGCCATTTCCTTGGGCTTATTGTCATATGTTTTCTGTGCCCGATCCGCCATTGCTGTTCTTCTAAAGCTCCAAGTGAGCCGCGAAACTGTGCCAATACTTCGTACTAGGGCGACAACCATCTTCATCCGGATTTTAAAAAGCAACCAAAGGTTGTGGAGGTGCGCAAACGCTTTCCATCTGTGCAAATCCTGTACCATGTCGTTGGCGTTCTGCGTTACAGACGTATTCTGTACGGTGTAACAAGCCGCTGACTTTAACGACGATTACTACAGAGAGCCAATATTCTCAAAGAGGTCCAGATAATGCGACAGTTAGATCATCCTAATATCGTCAAGCTTATCGATTTTTCCGAATCCCGCCAATACTATTACATAGTCCTCGAGCTCTGCCCTGGAGGAGAGCTGTTCCACCAAATTGTTAGATTGACTTACTTCAGTGAGGAGCTGAGCCGCCATGTCATCGTGCAAGTTGCGGAAGCCTTGGAGTATCTACATGAAGACCGCGGTGTCGTTCATCGGTATGTTCTACGGTGTCTACCGCGTCTTAATGAATCCTAATTTGAGGTCAGTGACATTAAGCCCGAGAACCTCTTGTTCTACCCGGCACCATTCATACCAACGAAGAATCCAAAGCCCAGGTCTGCTGAGGATGAGGACAAGGCAGACGAGGGTGAATTCGTTAAACGCATCGGAGCCGGTGGTATCGGCAAGATAAAGATCGCCGACTTTGGTCTTTCAAAGGTCATCTGGGACAGCCAAACCATGACCCCCTGCGGGACAGTAGGCTACACAGCGCCCGAAATTGTCAAAGACGAGCGCTACTCCAAATCCGTTGACATGTGGGCCATGGGCTGCGTCCTCTACACCCTCCTCTGCGGCTTCCCCCCATTCTACGATGAATCAATTCAAGTCCTTACTGAGAAAGTTGCCAGAGGGCAATACACATTCCTCTCACCCTGGTGGGATGACATTTCCAAATCCGCCCAAGATCTTGTCTCCCACCTCTTGACAGTTGATCCGGATAAACGCTACACCATCGAGCAATTTCTCAATCACCCCTGGATCAAACAATCCAACGAGGACACCTATGCCGCTGCTGACGCCCCGCCCCTCGCCACCCCTCTCTACACTCGTCAGAAAGAATATGGCTTCAATCCATCCGCATCCAAAGTCGTAGACCAAGAACCAATGTCGGCGCAATTCCTCGAAACACCGGGCGGTCATCAACGCCGCACGGATTTCCGATCTCCTGGTGCCGTGAACCTGCGCGAAGTTTTCGACGTTAGCTACGCCGTGCACCGTCAGGAAGAAGAAGGCAAGCGCCGCAAGAATTTCAAACAAGGTTACCGTGGTGCGGCCGGCATGAACGGCCTCAACCCCCTGAATGAAGACGATGACTACGACGATGCTGATGACGACACTTTTGCACCTCAAGGCACCCAGACCATTCCCTCCAAAGTCCCCAAAGGCACCATCTCCGATGGCGTCAGCAGCGTAGAACAGAAAATGCGCTCCACAAACCTTGGTGTCCCCAGCGCTGCCGCTCAAGCAAGACAAGCCGCAGTACCAAAACAAGCAGCAGCGCAGCAGGATGGAGGGAGAGGCTATGGCCAGCACAGTCCTGCTGTTGCGGCGGCGGCCAAGCAGCAGGTGAGGAAGAACCGGGGGGCGTTTGAGCTAAGCCTAGATAACGCGACGCTCTTGGGGCGGAGGGGCAAGGGACCGCAGGATCCGAGTAAGTTGCGGGAGCAGATTGTGCAATAGGTAGTTTGGTGGGCTGATGAAGGGACGGATGCATTGGCATGGTTATGTTAGCTAGCATATTTTCGCGTATGATAAGGATATGGGATCATGATGGCTCTTGAGATGGGATAGAAAGAGCGCTTCTTTAATCTTGGCTCGCATATTGCAAAGAGCTATCTTCTCCATGTTTGAATTCTAGAATACAGGTTCCAGAATGACAAGAGTCCAAGTAAAAAAACGTCAGAAATCACTATGCTAATGCCCACTTTTTGCCTCCACTGCCGCCTAGATATCCAGGTATGAGAATCCGATGTAAAGAGACGGTCCAGCCGTGCAGAGAGAGGAGGGCGAAGCAAGCGTCAACCGGTCCACTGGCTGAGCTAGATGTCGTGATTGGCGCTGATGAGGGCGCTGGCGTGTGCTGTGCGGCCTTTCGAGATATCTCAGCGGTTGTAAAAGCGCCCGAGAAAGAAAAAAACCGAGGCAGGGGCGGGGGGGAGGAGAAAGTTGGTGCTGCTGTGCTGAATGTCGAGGTAGGGGAAGCGCGCGAAAGGGGCAGGGGGGGAGATGGTGCTGGTGTGCTGGGTGTTTGGTGGGGGGGAAGCGAGGGGGAAGTGCTGGGGAAAGTTGGGGGGGAATGGTGCTGGGGTGCTGGGGTGCTGGGGTAACAAGATAGAAAAGCGCCAGAAAAGCGCCAGAAAAACAGGGAGAGGAAAAGAAACCCGGAAATCCCAACGGCCGAAAAAAAAAGAAACACGTCCAATCTAGACCTCCACGGCCATCTGGCCGGCTTGCCCCTCTTCCTCCTCGTCGTCACTGCTGCCACCCTCTTCGTCCCCCATCTCCTCATCCTCCGCTTCTTCCACCGGCGTCTCCTCCCTCACTTTCTCCTCTTCTTCTTCTTCCTCCATCATCTTCTTGGCCAATTGGCCGCGTTTCTTCACCGTCTTGGGCTTCGGCGCCCCGCCATTCCTCCCGTTGGTTCCAGCGGCGATCCGCCGGGCCCACACGCCCGCCATCGCGCTGCTTCGTACCGGGTCGACGGTCTGCCCGCCCTCGTTGGTGGTGGCGTCGGGCTTGGGGGAGCGGATCTTGCGCGGCCGGCCGCGCTTCTTGGCGATCTTCGGCTCTAGAGTAGCCGAAGATTTGGCGGGCCGGCCGCGCTTCTTGGGGGCGGGTGGGGGAGGTGGAGGAAGGGCGGGTGTCGGGGGTGGGGGAGCGGCGGAGGAGGTCGGTGCTGCTGGGAGGGCAGCTGGTAGGACGGCCAGGAATTGTTGGGTCAATTTGACCCGCTTGTTCGCTTGGTTGGTTGCCTGGGTGGAGGGCTTGGCCGGTGCTGTTGCCGCCGCAGAGGCGGAGCGAGTCGACCTCCCCAATGGGGCAGGTGGAAGAGTTGGCGCCGGGTCCTCTTCCGCTCGCTTCCGCTTCTTCTCTATGGCCGGAGCCACAATTGGAGGTGGGGGTGGTGGAGGTGGTGGCGGTGGTGGCGGTGATGGTGGTGGGGAGGGGGTCGGCTCCTTCTTCACCACGGACATTGCCCGTGTTGGGCGCTTGGCTGGCGGGGGCGAGGTGGCGGCGGCAGGCTCTTCCACCTTTCGCTTTCGCTTCTTCGTTGGCTCCTCGGCAGCCTTGGGCTCCGAGGTAGCCCGATTCTTCTCTGGCCCTTTTGGCCCAACGTCATCCCCGAATCGCTTCGGCGGCTTTCGGGTCCGCTGCCCCCTCCCTCCTTCAGCTGGAGTCTCCTTCGTGTCGATGGCGAGGTTGTCGGTAGGACGCAATGCCTTTGTTCCATCGTTCGTGGTGGTTGGCTTGGCGGCAGGCTTGGCCCTTGGCTCGCGTTTCTTGGTGACCTTTGGTACGGTGTAGCCAGGGTCTTCATGAAAGCCCCACTTTGGCGTGGTCTTCTCCTTCCATTCTTCGAACAAGTCTACGCCGTTGGCGTTGAATCCCATTAGGTTGCGGGGGTCGGATTTCTTGGTGAACTCCTCGTCGACTTTTCTCAATTGGGACTCCAGCTTCAAGTACTCGTCTTGCCATTGTAAGCATGCTTCAGCAGCATTTCCGGCGACGGCGTTGAGAGCTTTCAGAGATTTCTTGGTTGGTGCTTTGAGAGAAGCGACGAATGCGGAGACGTTTGTGAGAGGTACGTAGCCATTGGCCTGGATAGGCGCGTCGAAGTCGTAGGCCGTAGGTAGCTCGAATTCTTCTTCGGTTGCATCGTAAAGATCGTCGAAGTCATCGTTCTGCGAAGTTGTCAGTAGGGTGAATCTCTTGATTAGGTGTACTGGATGGGTAAAGAAAGGAGAGCCATACCGTTGCTGTCACTTGGACAGATGGAACAAGCTGGGAGTGTGCGGCGATGGATGGGAGGTACATGGTAGCCGGTCGAGATGACATCTTGGCTATTTCTTTCGGATTTGTAGAGAGAATCAAACACTCCAGGTGCTGATATGCGGAATGTGTTGGTGTAAGGAGAGCAGGTAGGAGAGAATTCAAACACTTTCCAGACACACAGTGTGTGCTTTAGTGCGAATTGCGTACTTGTAGTACAAGATGACGAGGTAAGAGAGTAGTCAAACACTGTAAAGTGATGATAGCGAAGTGTGATCTTGTCGAGCAAGTAGGTCAGGTAAGACGGTAGTCGAACACTGTAAAGTGGTGATAACGAAGTGTGATCTTGTAGACCAGGTAAAAAAGGTAGTCAGACACTGTGAAGTGATGGTACAAAGTATGATCTTGTAGAGCAAGCAGATCAGGTAAAGGAGTAGCCAGACACTGTAAAGTGAGGTAACAAAGTGTGATCTTGTAGAACAAGTAGGTCAGGTAAGACGGTAGTCGAACACTGTAAGGTGGTGATAACAAAGTGTGATCTTTGACCAGGTAAAAAGGTAGTCAGACACTGTAAAGTGAGGTAATAAAGTGTGATCTTGTAGAACCAGTAGATCAGGTAAAGGGGTAGCCAGACACTGTAAAGTGAGGTAATAAAGCGTGATCTTGTAGAACCAGTAGATCAGGTAAAAAAGTAGCCAGACACAGGCAAAGCTGATAGAAGAAGCAAGTATGAAGTTATCCGAGTAGCTGTGTAAAGTAGCGAAACAGGATAGTTGCTTATCAAGAGTCTGGTTGCAGAGGAAAGAAGAAGAAGTTAAGAAGTGAGGAAAGTGAGGAATTTATAGAAATTTGTGGCTAGCCAACACCTACGGTTCAGAGCCATGCCCAATAACAGCCCCTGAAAATCTCTGTACAATAGCATATTTGTGTTGCTTTACGAATTGGTGTTGTATCGTTTCATCATCTCACGATGAAGTTCTCAATAAGCTCGAACAAACAATAACACTCGATAAAGGAGGCTTACGTAACCAGCGCTTGTCACAATTTAGACGCGTATCTCGCACCTCAGAAGGATGGCCAGCTAACGCTGCAATCCAACCGCATTTTTCTTACAACATGTCAGCAGAGAAGAAGCGACCGACAGATGAAGATCTTCTCGCTCAGCTTGGAGCTCTGGGCGATGGTGACGAGATAGCCAAGGAGACCCCCAAGACAGCTCAAGGGCAACCGCAATCAGAAGCCGACCTACTAGCGGAGCTTGGTATCCCAGAACGTTCAAAGCCTACAAGTAGACCACATACTCCACGAGTACAATCCAATTCATTAGCTACAGCTCCCAGAGCTTCTCCGAAGCGCGCGGGGTTTGCTACGCCTACATCCAACGATGGTACTCGGACTAGCGAAGAAAAGGCACCTCTAAGGAAATCTGCCGAGAGCGCGCGGTCATTACTCAATATAGCCACGCCAGCGACAGAGACTGACATTGAGCTTGATCCAGAAAAGCAACAGTCGAGTGCTCCAGCTCCAGCCAAGGAGCAGAGTAGCGGAGGTGGCTGGTGGGGTGGAATATTTGCAACTGCAAGTGCTGCGGTGAAACAGGCGGAAGCTCTAGCAAAGGAGATTCAGCACAATGAAGAAGCTCAGCGATGGGCCGAGCAAGTAAAGGGAAATGTTGGAGCTCTACGAGGATTTGGTATGCAATGCGCCTCGAGTGTGCCTGGATCTACATGCTAACAGGTACCTAGGAGGAGAACTCCGCTCGCGCGCCCTACCTACCTTTACTAACATCCTCCATACTCTCGCGCCTCCTATATCTTCGCACGAACGGCTCCAAATCCACATCACCCACGATATCGTCGGTTATCCCTCTCTCGACCCGCTGATATACGCGACCTTCTCCCGTGTCATGGCGCAAGTCGAAGGCGGTGACCTAATGGTCATCCAACGCGGCCAAGAATCCTCTCCTCGCCGTGACTCCAATGCAGGCTACACCGGCTCAAATACCAGCGGCTGGAGCGACGGACCCTGGTGGCGGCAATCGGCCGAGACGAGGAGCTTAGGTGCAGTTAAAGGACTTGTCGAGGGAACCAAACTCTCCAAAGTGAGCGCCGAATCATACGCAAATGACTACTTTGCCTCCCAAGGCGGACTCGAAGAAGCAGCCAAGCAAGCCACCGAAGATTTGAGCGAGAGCAACCCCGTCCGCAGCAGCGACATCTTCCTCTCCATCCAAGCAATCACCCACCCCTCCCCCTCTAACCTCTTCGGCGGCCCCGCCCAAGACGCCAACAAAAACGAGGGGGTAGTAGACCCTGAAAACTTCCCTGAAAACCTCCTCTGCTTCGCCATCTACCTGCATGACCCCATCCACGGTATCACATTCCACACCGTCACGCAAACCCTCCCGCACAAATGGGTCGAGTGGCTCGACGCGTCACCCACGTCGGATTTCTCAGAATCGAATCTACCAGAGGAGATTGCTGAGATTGTTAACACTGGGGGCGTGGACCCGAGAGAATGGGTGGCCGAATGGGTGGAGGAGTTACTGACTCTTGGGGTGGGAGTTGTGGCGCAGAGGTATGTGGCGAGGAGGATGGGGGTTGGGCAGGGAGGGATTGGAAGGGGGAAGGCGAGACAGCAGGTGTTGGAGTCGGGAGGTGGCGAGGCGGCGAGAGCGGTTTGATTTCTTAACGCGTGGTTGTTGAGCGGCGTTTCATTTGCTCTGTGGGCGTTGCTGTCAAGGAAGCGGAGCTGTGATATCCTCGTTTTCGCGTATCGTAGCAACACAATCAATTACGCGGTTGATCAAGAGTGATGATTGCCAATGAGCAGACTTCACTCCAAAATTCGCCATGTTCAATATTCTTGAGATATGAGCATGAGAGCCCAATGGCACGTCTTTGAATGAGAAAAGGTTCGTTGGGAGAATCTAATAACGGCATTGGTTTGCAGCATAGGCGTTTAGCAAAGGAGGCGGGGTATCATATCCTGATTTGTATTCGGGTCTTCACGAAGCATACCATAGCAATAACATCAAAATATCCTCTTTCCTAGAGTTTCAATCCCTTCAAATTGCCGCCGCCATGCGCTCCCCAACCCCTTCCCCCTACCTATCATCTTCCTATCATCTCCCCCCCTCCCCCTTCTTCCCCTCCCCCTTACCTGCCTTACCCCCATTCCCCTCCCCCCCCTTCTTCCTCCCCTTTCCCCCCGCAAGCAATTCCAAGTGTCCAGCCTTCTCGGCTAGATTCCGCTCGGTGCGGGCGGTGAGGCCGGATGTGTATTTCTGAGTTTTCATCAGCGCATGTGCCCGAGTATCGGATCGACGTGTGCTGGTTTCGGGAGGGTTGCAAAAAGGGGGGGATTGTGGTAGGGCAAGGGGAAAGAGAGGGAGGGGATGAGGGACTGAGAGGGACATAACATAGCAGAGTGGGGAAAAAACGCCAAAAAAAAAACCAAAGACAACAAACCCCCTTCACCCCTAAAACCCTTCCCCCACTACAAAACACAAACCACGCAAAAAACAAGAAAAACAAACCTTAGTCACCCTCTTCTGATCCACCAGACTCTTCCTCTTCGGTGCAATGGTGCGGGCGCCTTTTTTCGGCTGTTGGGTTCTATTTCATTATCAGGTCTCAATCTCCCTCTCTCTCTCTCTCTCTCTCTCGCTCTCTTAATAGGGAGTCATATAGCTGCGAACTGAAAGCGGTAGAGATGGCAATATGAGATATGGAGGAAAAGGCAGAGATGATAATCACAAAAATCTTCAAAACTCACTTCCTCCCCGCACCCGCCCCAGCACTCGCCTTCCCTTTCTTAACCGCGCCTTGCGCCATTGATTTCTCAGTCTCTGCTTCTTTCTATAGGTATAGCGATCCTTTATCAACACCTCGATTGCAGAGGCAAAAAGATTTGGCGAGAATTTAAGGGCCGGTGGGGTTAGGGGCTATTAACTCCGTGGGTTGGGCGTGGGATAGAGATCGAGGAAGTTTTGGTGATATTGTGGTTTCGATTTTGGGGGTTGTGGGTGAGGGTGGTTTGGGGATCAGGGGTTGTTGGTGGGAACTGCTACTGTGATGGAGGAATTGGTGGGGTGAATGGTAGCGTGAAGGCAGACTATTGTCATAGACGTTGATGGTTGAAAATCCGTTTTTGAGATGAAATTCGTTATACATTGCTAAAACAATAGGTATGATGTAGAGTACGAATTCATACATCATAGTAGTCATATACCAAAAGCGCCAAAATCGTAAAAGGGTATACCTAAGCCACCGTTCCTATTCGCCTCCACTGCAACCGTCGTTTAGCAGCTCGATTAACCCCATCCAAATGTTGCCGCTTAGAACCTTTGGAATATCGAATTTAACAATCCCTCCCGCGCGGACCTCTCCAAGATCCCCTCAAGATCCTCCACCCCCTCCCCCACAACCCCCTCCTCCTCCTCCCCCTCCCCCACAGCCTCCACTGCCACTACCACCACTTCCACCACCGCAACCTCCAGCAACACCCCCACCACAACCACCCCCACCCATTCCCCCACAAGCTCCAGCAGCGACCCCACCCCCACAAGCCCCCGCACAGCAGTTGCCCACAGCGCCGGGTGTAAAATTCGCGCATGCAGGATTGCCAGCGTAATTTGCCTGGGTGACGCCCGGGTCGATCATGTACGGCGCGTAGTAGGGCATGTACATTGGGTAGCCGTAGCCGTAGTACATCATATACTCGCTTCTCGCAGGCGGCTCCCTTCCCTTCTTCAGGGCTTGCCTCCGGGATTTGTTATAGTTACGCTCGAGTTCTATCGCTTTGATGTTGGCGTCTGTTGTGCTTCTGGGAGCGGTCGGCTTAATGGCGTTATGCGCTGAGATGTGAGGGGCTGTATGTGGGTTACTGGTGTCGGTTGGGGACCTGTGTAAGCGGTCGAGATCAATTTCGATGTTGCTGTTTGATTTGAAAAGGCGGGAGATGCTGGATGTGTGGGATTCGCGGACGGCTTCGCAGTACCAGCAGGTGCATTCAGAGTAGACGGCCGAGTACAATCTTTGGTAGGTCTTGGAGGTCCATTCGAAAGCGGTGGAGAGCTTGACTTCATCAATTTTGTCGTCATGGTCGATGAATTTCTGGGTTTTGGAGAGGGAGTAGGCGAAGTAGTGTTTTGGGGAGACTTGGTGAGTGTGCCTGTGGAGGGTTGTTAGCGACATGCCCCGTGATGTGTCGAGGCATGGAATACGTCTAAGTGAAGAACTCCACGTGATAATGTTTTATACTCAAGATTTCGAGTGAAATAGGAATATGATAGTGAGCATCGAAATAACTACTCACCAAGCTAGATCGACGTCAAGAGTTGGGACAGCAACTCTCATGGGATACACTGCAAGTATGTGAAAGTACCGCTCGTACTTTGTAATGAGACGACTCATAGTGGAAGAAACCGTAGGCGAATGGATCCAGTCAATAGCATGCATCTTTTCGATGAAGGAGCTTTGTCGAATGACCGCCCCTACGAGATCGAGAGCAAAGATCGAGGAGTTCTCCCAGTATCGTGACATCATCCGTCGGGTCGCTATTTTCTCTGTTCGTTGCATTCTATTTGGAAACGTACTTTGGTTGACTTTTCGAACGATTGAATGATCAGCTATGGCTTCCTCGATCAACTTACGAATCTTGTCGACTGTGGCTGAAGGGCTCAAACGTGGATCGGTCTCAGCTACAATGGTCTTGGCGAGCCAGTTCTTGATGAGTCGATTTGGAAATAGCTTCGGTTCATGTTTATCTTGGTTTGAGAGTTCAGGCCGTCCTAAGTGAAATTCAGTGTGTGTTTGGATTTCTGAAGGACAGTCTCGGGCGTTCTTACCGTCGATACTCAATATTGTACCAGGCATCGGAACATCTTTCAGAAGAAGTCTCTGAGTATCTCTCCGGAACTTCTGCGCCCTCAAAAGCTCGTGGTCGACTGCGACGTTACAAGACGCACATCGTACTCGGAATTGTCTTTCAGAGAACCCCTGCCCAGTTACTCCAGATCGGTCCGTCCATATTGAACCAGCAGTGCAAGTGGTCCACGGGACAGACAGACTCCGGCTGCAGCCTGGACACTCTAAAGTGAGATTCTGCTGCCCTTGTTCTTTCTGTTTCTTTCTTCCTACCTGTCTACCGTGCTCTCGCTCTTGTGCTAATTGTCTTTCAATACGCCTTCGCTCTCAGCAAGACAGAGCTGCACTCTCTCTTTGTCTCTCTTTCTTTCCCTCTCTTTCAATTCTGCCCGCGCTCTTCACTTTCTCTGCATTGCTGTCTCGTCGCTATCAATGCCGAAGAAGAAGTTTTCGAAGAATTTTTTCAAGCGAGCTCGTGAGAAGGGTTCTAACATCAACAAGAAGATCGTCAATGACACTGAAGTCAAGAAATTCCTTCAATTCAAGACTCAGAAGAACTACGCGCATGTCTTGAATCTATAAAAGAAATAAGTCTATCTCTCTGCGCTCTTGCTCATTTTCGAAGAGACTTACTTACCTGACACTTCAAATCACGTGAAACAGATACGCACAGAATCATCTCAACGCTGACTCGTATAACTTGAAGATCTTGAAGAACTTTGTGAGAGACATGACATATGATATCGACGACGTGTATGATGATCTCAAGACGAGTGAGAAGATCATTCTTCAATATTGAAAAGACTTCACGATCAGCTGACGAAGGCATGCTTCTCTCATATCTGTCAAAACAACGCAGTTTGTCACAAACGTTGATGTCTCGTGACTATCATCATTCATATGCTCTAAAGATTAAGATTAATCAGTCTGTAATTCATTAAAATTTCTCTATGAAATGAGCTTGATCTTGCTCACAGAAAGTGACTCAGAAGCTATGATATCATCAATCATTTTATACATCTGAGCACGCAGCTCTGAGAGAAAGACTGACAGATCTACGATAAGTCGCAAATATGTATGAATATGTAAGTCAAGATTTAGCTCTATGTGTTTACTTCAATCAGAATGAGTGAATACATTGAATTCACTTGTCATGTTGATTTCAATCGTGATCTCTATTATCATGTAAGTACACTTCACAGAATGAGATTGCTCTCAAATAAAGATTACAGTTCACTAAGATCATCATGTATAAAATATAATTTTTTGAAGTCTTTTGAAATGAACACAAGAAAGCGAAGTTTGTCATACAAGTTATGCAAGATGTCAAGAACATGACATTGACATCAGAGAAAAAATTTGTCTTCAATGACTCAAAATATCTGAGTCATCACAGTTTTTCTGACGATTGATCTGATGAACAGATCAAAACACTCTGTACACAAGAAACTTAAGTCTCAATCACTTTTCTGCAATTCGATGCTCATGATGCTCATCAAAGCAATCATCAATAATGCATTTTGAAACTACAGTAACATGAAAGAACTGCTGAAGATTGAATCTTTGAAGAACGAAATGTATCATCTTCGACAAAATGAAAGTGTGCTCGACAAGCTTTTTTTTCACGTCATCTTCAACAAGAAGATGAAAAAAGTTAACACGTTCAGCAAATGTTTGAGAAAGCTGAGAGTTCATGTTGAATATCTTTATTTCTCAATTATTCACGACTTCAGAGCAAAGAGTTTGTATTTTGTTGATTTGTTCTCACTATCTTCTTAATTCATCTGATTTCTCTGACTGATCTGAAGTGCAGACAAGCTTTATTCAACTGCTTAGAAAATGAAGCATGATAAACATAAGAACAAGCGAATTTATTATGATTTCTACATGTTTAACAATGTTGAAATCAATCTTCAAGAAAGTTATTTTGATGAAGCACTTTGCAACATCATGAATGATCATTTTTGCAAGCTGACTTTACATCACAATTCAGAACTATGACAGACATTGTTAATCAGAAAGCAGCATGAGCTGAAGAACAATTTGAGCTTTTTTGCAATTGAGAACGAGATCAAGACTTTGACTTCAATGACGAAGATGAACTCAGCTGCAAGAGATCATTGATAAATGCTAATGACAAAGAAACGAAAACTGATTTCTGAAGAACTCTGTTGATGTCAGAAGCTTCAATCAAGCAAGCTTTTGATCAATCTTGATGATGTTGATTTGATGAAATATCATCACTCATAGTTTCATCATGTTCATCATCTCATGTTTAAACGAAATCGTTTGACATCAAATCTGTTTCTCGTTGCTTTGATTTGTAGTGATGAAGATCAATCTGTTCTTCGCGATATGATCATGCTTTGTTGACAGAATGTCAAGATTCTCTTTCATTCAAGCTTGAAGCTTGAAAAATGCACATATCTGATGACAGATCATAAGCTGAAGCTTGATAAATTTGTTTTTCTTCTTGCTCTTTATATTCTCTATGCACATGTAAAGTGACTAATGAGAATCTTTTCTCATAGCAAATCGATCATCAAGAGATGAAGACACATATATGACTGTTATAAAAAGAAACTTGTGATCAGCTACAACTTTGTCGAACTATGCTTCGACTGCAGTGAGTGAATTGTTGACAAGCATGAATGAAATGATCACTGTGAATTTCATCTGAGAAGATCAAAAACACTTCTCATTCAGTGCAATTCTTTCATCTACAATGAAATTTTCATCTGCTCTGAATATTATTCTTTCTGTCTAGAAAATACGACACTTTCAGCTCTTACATGAATGCAGAAATTTCTCAATCAAGAAAAATGAAAAGCACATATTGATGAACACATCGAGATGCTGAACGATTGCAAAGCGATTAAATGCACACATTCGAGATGAAAATGTCTTGATATCTTCTCATTTGTTCTGAAGATGAAATTTCATCTTCAGAATGTTTATTGCATCGAGCTCATCAAAGAGATCAAACGACGTAGATTCAACAGCGAAGTGAAAATCATCTCAACTCGAAGAAAGAGGTTCAGACGAATCAAGAATCGCGACTCAGACGTGAAGCGCAATTCATGATCTCAATTTACATATAAGTTTGTGAATGAGACGACGAAGCTGTGTGGTCAACACGGCACTAGAACGTCAACATCTTCTTCGATCAGCTCGAAACATTCGTCTTCATCAAATATCATCGTCACGAACGAGATCACGAATGTCACAGAGACGTCGACGTCATCTGTATGCACTGACATATTCGACAAGCTTGACCCTCGCCTTCACGACGAGTAGAGTTTTCAATTCTCTTTCTCGTATCTACAGCGCTAGAAGAGCAGATATTTTCCCACATTGCACATTTATGTATCATTTTCGCTGATGTTTTCTGAAGTTGTAGTCTCTACTTCGTTCATCAATAAATTTCCAATGCTTTGAATGCAGCCTCTCGGTCAGTTCTAATCGACTTTGTGCAATATCATCGATGCAAATTCCCCTACTTGAAGCTACTCAACAACGATGTGCCCTTCGCTGGCTTTCAAGAGAATCTCGTCTGCAAAAACGTCTTCAGTACTTCATGCTTCTTCTTATCAAACGCCTCATACAACTCGCTAAATAATCTGCGTCGCGATGAAATGAGCGCCCCTTCCTGCTTCCAGGCCAAGCGCGGCCTCATCGGGTTTGGCGCGGCCTTTTCGGGCAAGGCGCCCGGCATCGCCGCACCCACCGCTTTCTCAAGGTATAAAGACCTGCACCGCTCGCTGTTTTCCCACTTCCCCCTTTATCATTCTTCCACATCTTCCTACCATGCTCTCGCTTCTTCTCGTATTGCAAGGGTCTGCGCACCCCTCCTGCTGCTTGGCTGGCTTCTGACGACTGTCGCCGATCGCGATGCTCTGACCCTGCATCAGGCATTTGTGATCACTGGCGACACCTCTCACCCTCGCCCTCTCCTGACCTGCCCACTTCCGTCTACGGCAGAAGCCAGCGACAGTTGTGCCCTCCTATTCGCCGCCTCGTACCTCGTCGCCCGCGCTGCAGCTGCAGCTCAGCTCGAAGATGATTCCTTTTTCGACCATGTTGAAGCGCCTCGTCGCTCGACTCTGCCGCTCTGACCCCTCCTGTCTCGACCTTCCTTTGCCAGCCACTGTTACACCGCCACTCAGCTGATCTGCGACTCTGTCACGCTATTGGCTTAGAGCTTTTAGCTTGCGCTGAGAACCCTGGGCCGAAGCCAACACCGAATGAGAGAGCGCATGCCGTATGACCAATGAAGAAAGTAACACCAGCGACCTCTCAACTGTCGAGGAACAGCATAAGAGCCACAATCTTCCGCGGCGAGCTCAGAAGCTGAGTACGACCCGGAACCCCCTACTTCGATGATTCCAATACTAACAGAGACGATGCCGATTCAGATGTGCCACCCTTCAGAAGAGCGTGCAGTCTATTTCAGATATTCCTTCGTGCCGCAACGGCCTCTCGTCGACACAAGACAAACAAATGTGCAAGTACAACGACAGAGATGATAAGGATTCCTAGTCTGGTTCCTCAGCCGTTAAGAACAAAAAACGTCGATAGAATGATGAAGAGACAAATATGAATAACGAGAAAGAAGAAGAAGAAGAAGATATGAAAGAACTCAACAATGATTGCGACAAGAAGAAGATGACTATGCTGCGTTTCACGAAGAAGTGATCTCTGTCTATCGCTGTGAGAAAGACTCGTACAAAATGTATCAAACGTTGTCACTTTTCATCGTTGTCTTCTTTGAAAGAGAAAATGAAGATGAATGATGAGTCAAACATCAGCAGCTATACGTCTTTCAAATTTCATGATCTCTCAAATTCTCTTCTAAATTCTTTTCACTTAGTCGACTCTGAGAAAAGTATAAGCGACGAGAGAATCACGAAGTTCGTAGACGAATGATCATATCGACATCTGATATCTTGAATAACTGTCGTTTACAAGCAGCAGAGATGAGATAGATAGATAGATAATCGATGAAAGAGACGCGAAGTAAGAACATGAGAAATCTCACAAGCGATATCTTATATCATGAAAAGCATCATGAGTGAATACAGATTGAATTATTACGCTCACGTTGATGCAAATTCTGAAAAGAGAAGAAGACATTAAAGTATGAGCGTTGAACTACAAGCATCACTTGACTAATTATCTATCATTTTCACTTCTAGTCTGATGTATGTTCTTATCAGCTTTGTTGAAGCGTAACTTGAGCAAACAGATGTTCATTTTGATTTCATCTCTGAAGCTTTGCAGATATGAAAGATTGATAAAGACATCATAGATTGAACACATGTTGATACAAATATCAAGAACAAATCTCGTCAATAATCATAATGCTTAGAATGATTGCTTGAATTGAGCAGTTCATAGATAGAACTTAACTCAGAATGCTAGTCATTGACTTCTTCATTGAATAATTTGAGTCTCAATCTTCAACTTTCTTCAACTTGCTTTGATCTTCATACAAAACATTCAGATTGTTGACTGTGTTAAATGTTGACATGTGCTCAGAACTCAATGTATTTTCTTTACTCTTTGATGTTTGCTGATACATCTCTTCAAAGTTCTTTAGTTTGCTTTGACTTTCGCTGTGTAGACAATTTATCATGAAAAAGTTTACTGAATTTCTTTTGAACAGTTTTTTCAAGTTAATACATATGTCAGTTGAGTATGCTGAAATCATAAAGCATGAGCGCTTAGACTGCGATTGTTGTTATCATACAACGACTCAATCTGCTAAACTATTGAATCGCTGTTGATAAGATTCTCGCTTTTCATCTCTTGATTCTTTATAACAGACTCTCTTGTTTCTGATATTTTAATCTTATTTTCTTTGAATTTTCTTCAACATGCACTGATTTCGTAGTATTGATCTCAGATTATTTATGCTCAGTACATCTCTTCAACTTCTTGACTTATCAATATCAATATCATTTTATTCATGCTTCATAGCTTGTTTGAATGCTTCTTTTCTAGCATTTTCTTTCTTAACTTCAATACTTGTTGATGCATTTCTTTGATCTTTGCATACTCACTTTGATTGAAAAGTATCAACATCAAATTATTCATGCTTGTCAATGTGTTTGAATGCTTTTTTCTCATCATCTTCTCATCTAACTTCAACATTTGTTGATGCATCTTCTCAATCTTTGCGTACTTGCTCTGACTGTGCAGCATCAACATCATGTTGTTCAAACTCATCAATGTATGCAAATGCTTCTTTCTCAGCATCTTCTTGAATAACTTCAACACTTGTTGATGCATCTTTTTAACTGTCTTGCACTTGCTTTGATTGTTCAGCATTAATATCAAATTATTTAGACTCATTAACATGTTCAAATGCTCATTTCTCAGCAACTTTTTTCTTAAATTCAATTCTTGTTGATTTATTTCTTCAACTTTTGCATACTTGTCTTAATGATTCAACATTGACGTCAGATTATTCAGACTCATTAACATGTCAAAATGCTTCTTTCTCAGCATTTTCTTTCTTAACTTCAACACTTGTTAAATTAACTCTTTGACTTTTGCATACTTACTTTGATTGATCAGCATCAATGTCAGATTATTCATACTTTATAACATGTTCAAATGTTTCTTTTTTAACATTTTCTTTTTTAACTTCAATACTTGTCAATGTATTTCTTCAACTTTCGCGTATTTACTCTGATTATTCAGCATCAACATCAGATTAGTCAAACTCATCAAAATGTTTAAATGCTCTTTTCTCAACATCTTCTTTCTCAGCTTTAACACTTGTTGATTTAACTCTTTGATTTTTGCATACTTGCTTTAATTGTTCAGCATCAACATCAAATTACTTATATTCATCAATGTGTTTAAATGCTTCTTTTTCAACATCTTTTTTTTGAACTTCAACATTTGTTGATTCATCTCTTCAACTTTTGCATATTTACTCTGATTGTTTAGCATTACTGTCAGATTACTCATGCTAATCAATGTGTGTATATGCTCTTTTCTCATCATCTTCTTACATAATTCTAACTCTTGTTGATGCATCTCTTCAACTTCGTTGCACTTGTCTTGATTGATCAGCATCAACGTCAGATTATTCATGCTCATTAACATGTTCAAATGCTTCTTTTCAAGCAACTTCTGATACATTGTTTGCACTTTCATACTTTTCTCATATGCAGCTTTATATTGCTTTTGTTTCTCATCATAACTTGAAGTCTTGTAGAAAATACTTGCACATTTCAATTGACTAGATTTCATTCTGAAAACATACTTCAGCATGATTTGAACATGAGAACTGATAGTTTCTTATGTGACTCAATTCTCATATGCTTCATTGAAAGAATAATTGATGAACATAGCATTTAATGCTTTCTCTTGTCATTTCATCAGAACATGTTAAAACTCAAGTCACTTTTGTGTTAAAAGTTGCATCAGTTAATGTATGTTGAAGATTGCTTCATTCTTTTCTTTAATAATCAGAAAGAAAGCTTTAAGCATTTCAATCACAATGTTAAAGTTAACTTTATGTTCATCTTTCTATCAAAGAAGCATATCTGAAATAATCTGCTCATTTAAGACAATCATAAGAGACAGTATTTCAGCTGCTTGTAACTTCTGCTTTGTTATTTGATCAAAAGATATTTATCATGTCAGAAAAGTTAAGTTCTATATTTTCAAGTCTTTTTCAGAATTGTAATAGTCTTGTTTTAATAAATTCTTTGCATTCATATTATCAGATTGTAGCAGATTTAAATAATATGTAAGAGAGACTTTCTTCTCATTGATGTATGCAATGATCTGAATGATGATTAAAGACAGAAAATTCAGATTCTTGAAAAATTTCATTAACGTTGTCTTGTTTCATTCATCATTCTTTAATAATTTATTTCACAAAAGTTGCTTTGCATTTACAACTTTAAATAACATAATGACAATCAATTTCTTTCAATTCATCAATCTTTCTTCAACGCATCTGTCTTTGATTATGATGAATATGAAGTTATTTAAGCTTCATGAAATATAATCAACTAACGTTGCTGATTCTTGCTCTTTACTTTGTCATGACAATGTGTAAGCATCAACATTAAAGAAAGTCTTCTTGTCATTTGCATTATTTAACATCATAAGTCAGAGATCATTGTTCTCATCATTAAGTCACTTCATAATAATCTCAAGTGTATTGATATTTAAATCATTGAATTCAAATAATTTCAACTTTCTTGCAATTTTCTTGCAAATTTGATTGAATTGAGTAATGTTATTGCTGAGCTGACAATGAGATTCATCTGTACATGATGTTAACTACAAATCTTTTGATTCTATTCTGTGTTTGAATAGAAGTCAAAAGAGTCAAGAGATCTCAATTCGACACAGTTTGAATGATGTTAGAATGTTGCGTGATCAGAAAAGTCATCATGCAGAGTTTTCACTCATGCGACAACACTTCTTCTAACAGTTACAATCGATCTACAAAGAAGATTAATGACATGTCGATGTCAGTAAGAGATGAAAAGATACTACTAGTGAAAAAGACAACTCAGATGAAGAGTCTGCGAGTTGTGACTACAAGTGATTGAAGAATTTGCGACTCGTTGACTGCGTTGATATCGAAACATCTTCATCACATCAACAGTGTCGTCGAGTAATTGATGAAAAGATATCAGATAGAATAGTCGTTTCAAGTATTGAGAGACGTGACTACAGTGCTCGAAGAAGTAGTGACTTGTTGATCACGCTGATATACTGAGAGAGCTTGAGCTCACCTTCTTTACTTGACATCAAGTCATTCATCTATTCATGTGAAAAATTGAGAGCTCAAGAGAACGATCAGAACGCATTCTCTTTCATTGATCAGAGTCAAACATTGAACGATTGCGATCGCACGTCTATACTAACAATTCATTCAACGTCTACGTGACACAAGTCAAATCAAGAGAAGGAAAGAATTACTCAGTACAATCACACTCTATCTTCTCATCATGTGCATCTCTCTTTCATCACATATTTCTCTGCTCAATGAATGACAATCATTGAGTAAGAGAACACAGCTCTACATACGTTACAATCACAAGCATCACGAGTGCAAAGGAAACGTCTTTCGTCTTCGAATCGAAAATCGAATCGAAACATCGTTGTATAGAATATCATCAATGAAGAGCAGAACAAAGACGATGTGTCATAATCAAACAGCACAGACACTCTCATCAAGAGTTTACTTGAGCATCACGCGCTGAATAGAAGCTATAGATTCATTACTTGATAACACAGTGTCAATCTCATTGTTTCGACTGCGCAAAGCAGTCGTATAGACGACAAGTGATTTTCTTTCTCAGAGAGTTTTGTTCACTCGATATAAATAGCATAGAGTTCTTCATGAGTTGAGTCTAAATCAATGTCACAAGAGTGTATGAATTACAATTACAATTACAATTACAATGTTACTGCTGTGAATTCAAAACACTTGATCTTCAGATTGCTCATTTTTGTAACAATAACAATATTTAATAGCAATTTGCGATTTGCTGTAAAAAGTCAGTTAAGTCAGATCATTCAACATAAGTATAATCTTATTCAACATCTTTAATTTCAATAAGCACAGTATGATGTTACTGCTTGTTTAACTTTAGCTTGATTTCATTTAAAATTTCTGCATGATCAATGAACATATCATCATGATGAAATAACATCATGAAGACTGATTTTCATGATAGATTTATCAAATTGTTAATAAAGCATTAAGACATTTTTCATATCAGCAACTTCAAGTTACTTGTCACTTGATGAAATGTCAATAACTGAATGTAGTGTTTTAGCATGAAATCAATCTGCTGAACATCATTATCATGAGCAAGACTCTTGACAGCAAGCAGATATTTTTGTCAATTTGAAGTCTTTTCAGCAGATACATTCTTATTGAGAATACGTTCAAGTCGCTTAATCTGCTCAAGACACTCGTTAATCATCGACTTGATTACATTTGCAATTGCATCGTTAAAGTGAATCGATCTTTCGATCGCTTTCAATGTATCTCAATCATCAATACATCAAGATCATGAAAGATCTGAAGGTGAATTCTAACATGTTCATGAAGCTGCAGAATGATGTCGTAGAGTGACTTCGTTGCATCACACTTTCTGCAATCAACGCTGCAAGCTTTTTGAAGCGCGAATTCATTGACAAAGCAGCTCGAGTGTCTTGACTCATTCAAAAGCTCTACTATGTAGAATTTGAATTTCTGAAGAACTTTTTTCTTCGAGAAGCAGTTGAGCTGATCGTGCTGTTTCTAGACTGGTCGCGTCAAGTCGAGTCATCGAGATTGAGCCGAGTTCTCGACTCGTCAAGTCTCGATTTGGGTCAGGATTCTTGACTCGAGTATTCGAGTCGGGTTGAGATGTTCGACTTGAGTAATCGAGCCGAGTTAGAGAGTTGAAATCGAGTATCGACCCGGAATTCCCGACCCGGCCCGTCAAGACATGAAGGTAGATAGATAGATATCCTATTTTGACTCCCTATTATGACTTCCTACCATGGCTTTCTACCAAATAGCCTTCATGTTTCCCTACCATAGCTCCCCTTCATGACTCCCCTTCATGGCTTCCTACCAAACAGCCTCCATAGTTCCCCGTCATGGCTCCCTACCATAGCTTCCTACCATAGCTCCCTACCATAGCTCCCTACCATAGCCCCCTACCAAAGCTCCCTACCAAACGGCCTTCATGTTCCCCTTCATGTTTCTCTTCATGTTTCCCTTTATGGCTTCCTACCAAAAAGGTAATGCAAAAAGGTAATGCAAAGGCGAAAAACCGGAAAAATTTCTATATTTAGTCCTCTTGACATCATATTCGATTGCTTGGCGAGTCGAATCGGGAACCCGAATCGAACTCTGACCCGAAGTCGATACCAAGCCGAGTCAAAAGGTTCGACCCGAGTATTCGGGCCGAGTCAGAAGGTTCGACCCAAGTAATCGGGCCGGGTTAGAATGTAGGTATGAAAACCCGACCCGACGATCAGTCTAGCTGTTTCAACTGCGAAAGCTGAAGCATCGTTCTTGCATCTTCGTGAAGCAAGGTGTCACGCTTTACGACATCATGAACGAGATGAACACTCTTGTCGAGGGTGAAATCTACTGTCGCACTGACAAAGAGGTTATCATCGGCAAAGTCACAATTACTCGAGCGTTGACATTGCATTCAGAAGACGTACAAGTCGTCAACGCAGTCGACGTGCTTGACGAATCTTCACTCAATGCTCTGCACAACTGCATCATGTTCAGTCAACAAGAACAGCGAGATCTTCTCAGTCAATTAAGCGATGATAATCTTGATGAGAACATCTACAATGTGATTTACGATTCTCGTCTGCTATCTTCACACGTCGTCGAGCCGACCGATTATTCCAGAGTTGCCTCAAAGAACATAGACAGACTGATCACAAGAAAGAACATAATGAACTTCTTCATCAACTTCATGAAGAACGATCAGCTAGAAAGAATTGCTACTATTCATACTCAACTGACAGATTGCAGCAATGAAGAAATTGAGCATTCAGATTGTATCATCTTGACTGAAATGCATTCAATCGCAGTGAACTTTTTCAAGATCAAAATCTCAGTGTGTAGCATTTCTGCTTCAACAGAACAATCATTAACGACGTTTGCAGATCAACATGAAAAGTTGTTCAAAGTACGATCTATGTCGATCTGACTTCATGACTTCTAATTTCAGAGTGATTATCGAGAAAAACATCTGAATTCTTGAAGAGCAGTCGTCACGCAGTCTTGTCGAAGAAGACGAAGATTCTGTCAGCACTCTCGACTCAGATGTCAAAAGCTATCACTACTACGAAAGCGAAAAGATTCTGAGCAAACTCTATCGCGTCATCGATGAAAAGAACTTTCTTGCTGAACTGCAAAGATGAGCTCGAGAGCTGAAAGTCATCAATAGTTTCAATTGAACTTTGATTCATCGACTGTGAGTTTACATTCAGAGTCAGACGCGTCTTTTACAGTGAGATCATTATCGTGAATAAGCGCGCGAGATCAAAGAGACGTCAGTACTTTCTCGTCTTCTTTTCTATCTTGTTTCTTTTCAACTCGTTTCGTCGAAAGCAGGCTAATCACGTTCTAGCTACGAAACGCAACTTCTCAACACTATCTATCAATACAGCACTAATCTCGCGCATCTTATCAGCAAGCTCGAAGTCTTCATCGACATTCTGCTCGACAAGAGTGAGAATGTTCGAAATCATCGTCTTCGCAAGATGTCGATGAATATGAAAGAGACTTTTGAGCGTGACATCGTCTTCACTGTCGATTGCATAGTCAAGGATTCACAAGAGGAGGACGAAAAGAACGAGACGCTAGAAAGATTCATTGCATGCTTGGTCGTTGCGATGGAGGAAGCGGGGAGTACGCGGGAGAGAGCGAAGAGAAAGCTGGAAAGTTTTCGGTATATTGTCGCTGCGATGTGCTTGAGCGAATTGAAGAGGTTTCAAAAGAGCTTGGGGTTGCAATTTCCGCTCTGAGCGGCATTGGGAGCTGTTGGGTGAGACGAATGAGGTGGATGTAATCCCATGCATATATGACGATTATTTCCAAGAACAAAGTTCTGCTCTTTGATCGGTGTTTCCGCGACCGTGACGGCTCGATATCGCCCACGTCTCCAGCAATAATTGCGGGTCATATTGGCCTTTGTAGAGGGCACGCAGCCTGGGCTGGTGAAGACTTTGGCACACCAGCGTGCTTGGCATGATTAGTCATTGCTCGCCCTAGGTATGGCTGATGCGGGGTCCAAGGTCGCTTTCGACCTTTGTGTAAACTCCCTCTTCGCCAGCTGCTTTGCTTTCTCCATTTGTGACACCCCGAGCCACTATGTCCTCTCTTTGCTGTGGTCCTCGTGAAGATGATGCAGCAAGCATTCAAACTTCGCTGCCCCCCTTTACACCTCAGAGCCAGGAGGCTAGTCGGCCTCTTTCCCCAGCCCCGTCCTACCATACGGTCGACGCCCATCACGGAACCCCGCCGAGGAGAACTATAATGCTGTTTGTGGCTATATGGCATCAAAAGACCGCACTGGCGATATTATTATTGTTGAGCGGGGCACCAGTGAATGCGCAATGGGAGGACGGAATAACACCAATCCATTGTGCGGCTCTCAAAGACAACATCACAATGATCAAAATCCTAGTGAAGACAGGGGCCAACATAGAGAGCAAAGAAGAACACGGTTTAACGCCTCTGGACTTAGCAGCCATGCGGGGTCACACGAAAGCGGTGAAATATTTAATATCCCATGGAGCCAAAATAGACAACACGGTGGTACGGAGAGCGATCCCGGCGCCCAGCATCTCAGAGGATGGCGGTCATCTATGAGCAGCAGACTTGGGATGGAAAAATCTTTGAGGGAAGGGACGTGAAGTGAGGCCGTGGAAGGTCCCGCAAGTAATACCTCGTACGATGGAAATCGTCTTGGGTGCACAGTGGCCGTCGAATGTGTTGACACGATGCGACCAGCAAGAAGTTTGTAATTACTCCGTTCGTGTTTCAAATATGTTTTCTCGGCGCGATCCCGAATTCATCACGGTACTGGATATGAGTCAGCCATCAGTCCAAGCACTTCAGCGTATCCAATGAGCCATACAAGTATGCTTTGATAGAAGAGTTTGGTAAGCCTTGTGCTTTGAAGACGGTAGGAGCTTTCAATGCATCCTACAGTTCCCATTCGTCCTAGCAGAGTCTGCTCCTGGCCACCTAATAATTCGGGCTCTCCTAGGACCTGTGTCCCAGGATACTTCTTCTGGGGCCAAGAGGCAGGTAGGATGAGCCGGTATTGGATCAATGAAGGGCAAAGCGTATTTAAAAATCCCGGGAGGATTGGCTCAGGAGATCTCTCCTAGGGAACATGGCGGCCCCTTCTTATCCCTCATCTAGATATTTCATTATGCATGGTCCCTTCAGAGAAGGTCGGGATCTGAATTGTATTTGCACAGCAGCGATCATACTTTTGTCAAGCCGGCAGTCAGATGCTCGACGGTAGTCTCCTTCCATACCGTCACGACCAGTTTCCAATGTAAAGTCTTTGATGTCCAGGATCATTGCACTGCGCGCCTTCGACACAACTGCATACTTTTTGTTTAATTATTTATACATATGTGGCGTTCATCGGTACAGATGCAGTCGAGATAAATAACACATTCCAACAAGGCTTGATATGTCTCGCTCAGCTATCTGTAAGACCTTTAGGCTGGACTAAAAGACCAGAGTATCTCGAAACATCTATTGTAATTGAAAAGGCCAGAATAAGTGCTGATGCCATTTCGAAGAGCCCTGTTCCATGGCCCACTTCGAGCATCGCAATCCGTGGAGTAATTCAAAATCTAAAAAATGAGTAGGAGTCATCTTTAGAAGTAACTATCACCTTCTAGGGAACCAAATTCTCCGTGCCCCGTTGGTATTTCCTCAAGAGTTGCAAGAATGGCTGGGTGTGGTCTTCCTCCCGTACTAGCACGCCCATGTTCTCTGCCAAATACCTTGGCCAGTGCATCGCGTAAAATCCAGTTATAATCATGCTCTGTAATCTTTGGATCTTCGCCAATTCGCGGACAAAACGTAAATCCCTCCCTGCTCCATAGTGGCCCCATGTCTCTTCCGCGTCCCAATAGATGTACACATACCGCAATCCCGTAGCTTCTCGTGCTAGCTGATCGAGCAGCTTGTACCAGAAGCAACTCTCGCTGGCAGTGCCTAGGAAGGGAGTCCCCCTGGGGTAGTAGACAGGGTGAACAAAAATGCGAATGCTTTTTAGATGCTTAACGTTAATTCGACCGATTCGTATGAACCATTTGAGGATTCGTTCCGGCTCGGCGATCAGAAATGTGTTTTTCGAGTAAAGGATCGGAGAGGCTTCGCTGTGGATCTGCTTGCACGTTCGTAGTATGGATGGAGTAACAGGTGGATCAGCGGAAGGTTTACAGTGTGGTATGACTTGCGGCTTGCAGACAAGGACGAACTCGTATATGCGAAGGCGTGCCTTTGGCGGTAAAGAAAGGAAATCGAATGGTGATTTCTGGGGAGGCATGATGTTTGCTGGCTATGAGTATGAGGACAGACACGGTATCGGGGCTGCTCGCCTACCCGTTGAGAATGCGCGTTATCATCCACTGATTCCCCAGTGGGTGTTGATACTGGGATTGTCACAGTATTCTCTACCAGAGGCCCAAGTCTAACCCCTTACAGAGCTAGCTCAGTTTAGTAGAGGATTAAGGGTGTCCTATTGGACCGAACTACAGGACACTAATAACCCCTCCTTCAGAGCAATGCTTAATATCACAGAACCCCACTAGCAAACCATCAGCGCCTGCCTCCTCATTCTCGCTCAACTGCGCCATCAAGGTACTCACATCGGGAGAATCGTGATTATAATCTTTGTCTGGAGAAACCCAGGTCTTTTCTTTCCCCTTGCTCTTGTTATTGACCTGCTTCCCGATGAAACACGAACACCTCTCGCCCTAGCCATTATCACAGCCTATACGTGGCCCACAGCTTGTATTTATATAATCGGAACTCTGGTTGTTCCATCCACCCTTCTTTTCTTCTTTGTGATTGCAGTCATCGCTTTCTTTATCATTGTAATCGCATTCTTTGTCAGATCTATTACGATGAATCCTCTAATGGCAGATCCTTCTCTGATTTCATCGGCAACGGAGATGAATAAAAAAATTCTCGAAGGCGTTACATGCCCATATGAGCTGTATATCGCTGATTCGAAGATGTCTGGAGCCGGCTTCGGGCTATTTGTTCGCGAAGAGGTTCCTGCTGGGAAGGAAGTATTCCGCGTAGCTGTGCCGGCTGTTTCGGCTGTGTGAGTGTTCTGCCTGATAGGTCACCTACGTGCACTCAAATTTGATGCAGTGAGTCCGCTGTAGATGCGTGCGACAATTGTTTCGGCTCGGTAGGCTCGAATGACCCATTTAGAAAACCTATCGAGCTTTTGGTATGCTGGCAAAATGGGCCACTTACGGAGATGAGGGATGAAAGGTTCAGATTGAGAGAGCGTGAACTATTGAACTGGGCTGGTATTGATGTTACTGCCAAGACCATATGATTCATGGTCCCCAGAACAAGACTCCTTGTCTGTGAGTCTCATCCGGTCAACAGATTTTTGATTGTCGAACAATGCGGATAACACTACTTATCCGAGTATCCACAATAGGTGATGGCTGGTCAAAGACCGTGGGCTTCCATACACGCATAGATCTGAACGTAGGTAACTATGGCTTGCGAATAGGATCAGCCGTGACCCTGCCTCGATGCGCATCTTATCTGACAGCTATCTCACACTATCCAGTGAAACTTTATCCGCCGGTAAAAAGATTCAGGTCAAGCTTGAGGCGGTTTAGAAACTCATTCACAGACTTTACTGTTGTGTTTCTCAAGTATTCTACTATACCTGTCAGGTTTTGCACTTCTTGCTGTAACGTTTGCTTGTTCATCTCAGCTGCTTGTATTATTAATTTCAATCGAGTCGCTTCTTCTTCGGCTAGAGCCTGCAATTGTGTCGTCTTCGTTGCTTGATCGTTTGACTTGTTCAGTTCAGCGATCAGTTCGAGCTTGTCTGACTTTAATTGTTCGATTACTTGTTAGAACTCTTTCACATGTGATTACATAACAAGCAATGATTAGGTAATCATTGAGTAATCAGGGTCTCAAGATGATCGCTCTGATCGCTTGAATCAGAAGTGATCACAGTGAACATGATGAGCGTGATGCTCACCTTGCTCACTCTGCTCGAGAATGATCAGAGTGATCATTCAGAGCAGAGACGGCTTGGCACAATTCTTCTATGTCTATATAACGATGGTCGTTCCCTTAGATAGAAGCTTCGTGCTCAACTCATGTAAGTAGTCAATACATATTATTGTCTCAGCTATCTTCAGATCTCAAGTCTAGTAATAGTGATTACTGTTTGATCTCTGTATATATCTTGTGTTGTTAAAGAAACAATCATTACACTTTGAGCATCACTCTTTCACAAGATATCAGAGACGTTCATTTCTTTCAGTCATGTCTAGTCAGTCAGAATGAGTCATGCTCAGTCAAGAAGCAAGCATCTTCAGCGCAGATAAGATCAAGATCTCAACATTGAACTTGTATCATGATGATTGAGATAAACTCAAAGCATATCTAGTACAGATAAAGCTATACATCAAACGACATTCATCTCAGTTCAAGTTCATCGAGAACAAAGTACTCTTTGCATTCATTTATCTAAGAGATAATGCATTCACATGATTTCATCACTATCTAACGAATTATCTGCAGAAGAAATCAGAGAAATGAGAAGAAGAAATCAACATGATATTTCGTGACTCTCAGACATTTGAGAAACATTTAAGAAGAGTATTTGAAGACATTGACAAGAAATGTACAGCAAAAGAACAGTTGTACAATCTGCGACAGAAAATCTTCGTAGCAACTTATTCAATCAACTTTCAACATATTGCACTGAATATGAAATGAGATGATGCAGCTCTCATCAGTTAGTTCTATCAGAGACTACGAGAGAAAGTCAAGAATAAAATCACTAGAATTGATAAACTCGCTGACTTACAGAAGATGATATTCAGAGCGATGATCATTGATAACAGACAATACAAAAGATGTCTGAAAAAAGATAAAGAATCGACTATGTCAGTAGTATTGAGTCGAAAGTTCAAGAAAGAACAACGACAGTCATACTATGATTCTCAATCTATGAAGTTAGATGCAACTCAAAAGATATCAATGAATGCTTGCAATAAAACAGTTCAACAAAGCAAGACATGTTACATATGCAAGAAGCTGAGTCATTACTTCAAGAATTGTACTCAGAACAAGTACAAAAACAAGTCAAAGTTTTATGACAAGCAAGACAGATCTTTCGCAGCAACAAAAGAAGATCAGAAAGACAAGCATCAAGCATTGTCGTGAACAGCATGTTACAAGAACAACTGTCACACTCATCTGAGCAATAAGAAAGATTCAAGATGATACTCAAAACTTTCATGAAAGAATCATTTTTACACAGCAACTCATCATCAATCAGAAGCACATGATGAGAATAGTGATGAAAATTCGTTCACTATGATCGCGAAATCGAAGATTCTCGACAGCGAAGCATATGACTCAAACAGATTGAACAGCACTGAAGAAGCTATTCATCAAGCAGTCGAAGAAGAAAGTCGACTTAACGAAACTCTACGAGCATTCACTATCACAGCAGAAGACACTCTCAAGCAAGAAGAGAATCATCTTGAAGTAAAGAAAAATCTCAGAAAGCTTACAAGTCAAGCAAGCTTTATAAGCATGTACAACGAATTGTATACTCTCTTTAAGCAGAAAGAGAAAGATTTTTCACAGCGAATGCAACAGATCAAGAATGATATACATCAAGCTATTTATGACATCATGCAAGATGAGTCAATCACATTGTGCAAAGACATTTGATATCATGACATAGTCATGAAGAAGTCACTCACAGAAGTCAAGTTCATTAAGCAAGAAGAATATGTACTTCTTGATGAAGATTACATATTCAGAAAGTTTAAACAGATGACAAAAGTCATCAGAAAGAGATTTGATCTGTGTAATTCAAAGAAATATTCATTTAAGAAGATTAATTCAAATTGATTTCAGTACATAAAACAAGTATTGAAGAAAAGAGCTTCTAGTTCAAAAAACTAGAAGATTCTTCAATCAACAGATCATTGAAGAAGTCTAGTTGAAGATTGAAAATCAAAAGCATATTTGTCTTCATTAATGACTTGTCACAGTTACAAGTCTGAGTCAAAGTTAATGATCACGCAGCATGACTATTCATAGACAGCGACTGCACGAGAAATTACATATTTTCAGAATTTGCTGAAAAAGCGCAAATATTTACGCAGAAGAAGAAAGAATCTTACAATTTGCAAAACTTCAATGAAACATTCATGAAGTACAATAATGAACTAATAGATCAAGAAACTCAACTCATTCATTTAAGACTTGAACAACATTGAAAGAAGTTATGTTTAGATGTTACAAAGCAGTCAGACAGTGATATAGTTCTAGACATATCATGACTTCGTATGATCAATTCAATGATTGATTGAGTCAACGAGACAATTGCATTTCTAAATACAGAAACGACGCGATTGCACTTGATATTGAAGTCATCATAAGATGTGAAGATATTCATCATGATGAGCGAAGAAATGCACAAAGAGTTCAGAGAAATCAATGATGCACAGATGTTATTGTTAGAAATCGATCTAGAGCGAGTCATAAAGATGTCATTTAACTAATAAATAAATGCTAAGAAAGAAAAGTATTTACAGAAAAGAACTCAATTCTTATATGTGTATTTCTCAACTCTGTGCTAGACTCGATTAAGTTGACATCTTACACATATGATACAGAGTCTCAATGATATCACTTCTAGATCAGGTTTTCACTAGGCTTGATTAGAATGAAATCAGGCGAAGACTAGATGAAGAATAGACGAAGACTAAAATCGTAACATTACTTTCTCTTCTTGACTATTCATGTTCGCATGAATGTTGTTTTCTAGTGCGCTTTTCTTGAATATCTGATATGAAATTCATCAACCATCTCTTGAGTGTTCATAAACTCGTCATCGTCAGCATTATATCAGTTGAGATCATTGTCATAGCTCTTTCATTTGACTTGATATTGAAGTCGTCTTTTATAGCGTCGAAAGTTCAGTATATCATCGATTTCTTATTCATCTTCATCGTTTACCACTATTGATCTCGAAGGTTCATTCTTTTGATCAGGCAGAGAGTCATCAACGACAGAACGAAGAAGCTCTGAATGAAATACATCATGTATATGCATAGTCTCTGATAGTTTCAACTTATAAAATGAGTCAACAGACTCAGTGATCTGAAATGAGTCGAGCATCTTGTCATTCAATTTTTTGAAAGATTTCGCTGTAACGATGTTTCGTTCATTCAGAAAAATCTTTGATTCGATCTTGTAATTGATCTTCTTTCTATGCTTATTAGCTTGATTTATCATTTGTTTTCGTGTTTTGATCAGAGCTTCACGAGCGAAGATCAATGTCTTGTTCATTTGTTCAGATATATTCTTGACTCAATCAATCTGCAAGCGTTCGCGAATGCTTTCATACTCAATGATGTCAGAGTTGAAGCTCATACGAGAGTGAAAGCTCTTGTTCATGAAGAAGAGAGTCAAGAAGATGACTGAAGACAAGACGTTATTGTTGACAAACTCAATCATGAGTAGTCACTTGAATCAGTCGTTCTGCATGTATGAACAGAAGAAACAAAGATATCGCTCAACATTCTGATTGACTTGTTCGCTTTAATCGTCGATCTGAGAATGATAGATGATGAACAATTGAAGAGAAATGCTCAGTCGTTTGCAAAGAAACTTTCAAAGAATGAAGATGAACTGAGAATCTTGATTGAATACAATGAAGCTGAGTAGATCATGAATTCAATATACTCATTGAAGCAACATTTCAGCTGTCTTTTCGACTGTGATATCTTCATCATCAGTGATGCAAGAAATATAATGCCTTTCTTTCAACAATTTGCAGATGACAGTCAGAATAACGTTATAGTCGTATGAATCAGATAGGTTGATAATGAAGTTCATGACTATGTTCTGTCATCACTGTTCAGATATAGATAGAGATTGAAGCAAGTCATTTGATTTATCTCTTGATGTCTTTGAACGTTGACATATGTAGCAGTTTCGAATATATTGATCTATCGTTTTTCGCATAGAAGATCAATAGTAATTTCGCTTTATGATCTTCATTGTTCTAAGAATTTCAGAATGATCAATCGACGATTGATCATGTATCTCACGAATCAGATTTATTTGTAGAAGCTCGTTGAACGAAACTCATAGCTGACTATCATGATACAAGATTTCATTCTGAGTTCGACAATTCTTCAATTTGATACCTTCATATTGTGCTTCGTCTCTTGCTATTGCTTCGCGAAGTAGCGTACAATTCTCGTCGATTTCATTAGTTTCAAGAATCTGTTTATAGATTGATTGATCATTATTCTTCTCTAGATCAGCGATCTTCATTCAATTCAATGTCAGAATAGTAGTTCTTTGATATTAAACGCGTTCATCGTTGAAATCTCTAGGCACGAAGTCAGCTTGACGAGTTAATGCATCGATCTTAATGTTCTGTTTGTCAGATCAATACATTATCTTGAAGTTGAAGTCAGCTAGCTTCTGAACTCAGCGCATCTGTCATCAACTCAACTTCTTGTCTTTCATCAATGAGATGAGCGCTTGATGATCGATGAACATCTTGATAGAAATGTTGATCAGCTTCAGTTCAAGTCATCAATGTTCAAAAGCTCAAATTATGATCAGCAGTTCTTTATCGTATATCTTGTAGTTGCATTCAGCAGAAGACATGTTCTTGCTATAGAAGACAATCGAATGTAGAACATCTTCGTCATCATATTGAAACAGAACTTCATCGTTGACGTAGTTGAATGAGTTGATTTCAAGAATGAAATCGCGAATCTGATCAAAGTGACAAAGTATAGAAGTCTCAGTCATACGTTTCTTCATGTGATTGAATGCAGTTTGACAGACTTCGTTTCATTCAAATATGATCTTCTTTTGAGTGAGTTGAATCATTGAATGAACAATCTTCGAAAAGTTCTTGATGAAGCGTCGATAGAAATTGCAGAAGTCAATGAAGAACTGTATCTGAGTGAGATTATTGAGTGTAGATCAATCAACGACTGCTTGCATCTTTCGTGAATTCATCTTAAGTTTCTTGATTAACATCAAAAGTTCTAAAAAGATGATTTTCTGAACATGAAACTCGCATTTATTGATGTTTATCTGTAGATCAGCTTCTCGTAGTCTATTCAAGATCAATCGTACATGTTGCTTATGTTTCTTCAAGATCTTGCTGTAAATGATAATGTCATCTAGATAGATCTGACAAAACTGATGTAGATATTCAAACAATACGTCGTTCATATAGTGTTGATAGAACGTCAATTCGTTGATTAATTCAAAGAGCATTACATGATATTTGTATGAGTCGAAGAAGATAATAAAGATAGTCAAATCTTCGCTATCTGAGTGCATGTGTAGCTTGTTGAACATGACAATGATGTTCAATCGAGTCAGATACTTGCTTTCTTGTATACGAGCGAAAGTCTCGTTTATCAATGGCAAAGAGTAGTGATCTCGTTTGATCAAAGCATTGAGCTTTCTGTAATCAACGCAGAAACGCAGACTTTCGTCTTTCTTTTCAGTGAACAAGATGAGCGAGACGTATGATGCGAAGCTGAAGAAAATGAACTCTTTGTTCAGATGTTTGATCAGGTATTTCTTTACCTTCTGAAGCTTGTGATCGAACATCTGATATAGTCTGCTTTGCAAAGACATTTCTTCATCGATCAACTCAATTTTGTGATCGTAGAAACGATGCAATGATAGCTGATCAATCATTGCTTGATCGAAGACATCTAGATAGTCGTGATATTCAGAGAAAAGCTTGATCTTGACTTGCTCAAGAACTTCAGCGTGAAAAAGCTTATGCAGATTCACTTCTTCAGACTTGTTTTCAACTATAGTTATGAGTTGATCGATTTTCAAGATGATAACAGCAAAGATCTTGACATCTGATCATTTGACTAACATTCTATATGTCGCTGCTTCTATCATTGCTATGTTTATTGAACTGAAAGAGAATGAATTCAGACTAAACGTCAATTTAGAATTTTTGATGCTAGTTAAAGTCGCGTCACGCGATTTTAACTGTTCAATTAGTTTAACTGACTTCTTATTGAACTGACTGAAAGAAAGTGATTTCAAACTGAATTGAGATGTAGTAAAAAATCTCTTCAATATATGAGTAGAAGTCAAACTCTTCTGCTTTGTGATTGTTTTGTTGCTTGTGAGTAGAACAATCAATTTATGATTAAAGATGAAATTTGAAAATCGAAGAGAATCAATTCGCATATCAATTACTAGGTCAATTTTGTTCATTCATGTTTTTTCAAGAATCATTTGATGTTGATCTAATCAAATGATCAACATAGAAGCTGTGTCAATCGTATGATCTTGAACAGTCAGGTTCAAATAAATGACATGAGTAATGAGTCTCTTAGCATAATGATCGTCAAATTCTCGAATTGACTTCGCTTTGATCAAAGTCAGAGATTCAATTTGCAACTGATCACAAACAATCTGCGCAATCACTTCATCAATGAACGAATAGTCAGCAGCTTCGATGTTTATCAATGACTTCAATGAGTAACTAATTTCATTGCTAGAAAGTACACATTCAGTAATCAAAGGTTCAGAAGTAAAAGAGTCATCTGACATGCTCATCATTGAAGAAATTAACACATCTTTCATCGCGTCTTTGATGAAAGTCTCTAGTTTTTTGCCTCGCTATCTTCGAAAGAAGACATTTTCTTATTCTCTTTATTCTTCGAAATGACGATTTCATGTAGGCGAGAGATGAAAGCTCAAGAAGCAGAAGTATCAACCTTGTTCTGAAAGCAGTTCTTTGACAAGTGACTCAAGATCTTGCAGATATAGCAAACAATAAACGATCTGACTGACTCAGATGTAGAAAAGATAGTCGGCTTGACATATTCAATTATCAAAGTCGTCACTGCTGACAAAGAAGTAGCGCGCTTTTCAGGTGCAATGATGACTTTGATGATGATCATGCAACGTTCGCTTTGAAGCTGATAATTGACTCGCTGTCTATTATTCACACTCTGAAGAAAGCTCTTGAGATGATGTAGAATGATAAAATCTTTCGAGCAAATTGATAAAGCATTCTGCAAGTGATTGTTGATCTTATTCTGAAGATCATTCATCAAAATGCGATCATTGTATTCTAGATAGCTGAATAGCTTCATAAAGTTGAAATAGAAGACATTGAAAGACTTTTCTGCTTGTCTCAGAGCGTTGTACTTACGACGACACTTTCGATTCTTATTCTGATCATCATATATTTCTTTCAGATGCTCAAATAGCTCGTAGATCGAGATGTAAGAATGCGAAGCATCATGACGACGTCAAGCAAAGATATGCTCAGCAGCATCATCTTCTAGTCTAGATATCACATAGACAATACAGATATTCTCATTATCAAAGTGATCAACATTTGTCTGAAGCTTGTCGTTCATCTTGATTCTTCAGCTGTTTCATGTCGATTCATCTTCATCAGTGAATATAAATGAGTTCAAAAACTTGAAGAACTTGTGATGATCATTATTGAATAGAGTGAACGACTTACGTCGAGTATGATTCTTGACAGATTGACAAGATAGAGGTTTCGTAGACTGACGAGATTGAGACTGATTCACTGAACGCTGTTTCTTTTTTAGACTCAAGACTTTCTCTCGTAGATCGACAATAGTCTCTTCTTGAGTGTTTATTGTTATTTGATTGATCTCTAGCTCATCAAGTTTCTTGATGTGATCGACTTGAACATCGATTCATTGCTCATTGAGTTTCAAAGTCATGTCTCGTTGATCTCTTAGCTCGATCAGCATCTTGATGATCTCGTCTGACTAATCAATAGCTCATTGACGAAGTTGTTGACTTGTGTTGATGTTTCATGAGATAGCGACATTCTGAGATCTCGCTGAAGCATCGACAGAGATAAGAAAAACTCATTTATTAGCAATGCTTCTAAGCAGACGAGCTGTTCGTGACTCAACTGATTCAGAGTCACATGTCATTGTGAGAAAGATAAGAGTAGGTTTGATTGTAGTTGATTTGATAAATTTGAGTAAATTTAAGTAAATTTGAAGATGTGTTTTGATAAAAGTAATTCAAAGAATCTCTTGCGAATTTTCTGAATAGAAGTAGGTTATTTCGTATCATCTACACGTCGATAGCAGAGTAGTTGATTAGCATTTATCTACTGTTAGAAGTCGATCTAGAGTGAGTCATAAAGATGTCATTTAACTAATAAATAAATGTTAAGAAAGAAAAGTATCTACAGAAAAGAACTCGATTCTTATATGTATGTTTCTCAGCTCTGTGCTAGACTCGATTGAGTTGACGTCTTACACATATAATGCAGAGTCTCAATGATATCACTTCTAGATCAGATTCTCGCTAGATTCAATTAGAATGAAATCAGGCGAAGGCTAGACGAAGAATAGACGAAGGCTAGAATCATAACAGTTATGAAGCAGAGAGATTCAGAGCGATCACTTGAAGAATCTCACTATCGCTATTATCTTTAAAGAATATCAGAAATACAAGATTCTGTTTGAGAAAGAAAGTGATCAGAAGACACTATTCAAACATCAATCATGAAATCACGAGATTAAGCTCATTGATAACAAGAAACTTATGAAACAGTTCATTTATTTATTGTTGACAGAAAAGCTTGATGCTTTGCAATTATATCTGAAAGAAAACATGCAAAAAGAATTCATTAGAGAATCACAGTCATCAGCAGAATACTCAATTTTGTTTGTTTCAAAATTGAATGAAAGTTTAAGACTATGTGTTGATTATAAAGCATTGAATAACATCATGATTAAAAACAGCTATTTGTTATCGCTCATAGCAGAACTGCAGAATAAACTGCAGAGTGTACAGTGATTTATGAAATTTAATATACTTGAGACATTCAATTGAATATGAATTAAAGAAGAAGATGAGTGAAAGACAGTCTTTCATACTCGACTAGAACATTACGAGTATTTGATCATGTCTTTCAACTTAATCAATGCTTCAGTCACATTTCAGACTTTCATGAATAACATGCTATGATGTTATCTGAATCAATTCATCATAGTATATTTAAATGATATATTAGTATACTCAAAGATGAAGAAAGAACATGTGCAACATGTTAAGAAAGTTCTACAGACTTTGAAGAAAGTCGATCTGCGCATCAAGTCAGAAAAAAGTGAATTTCATGTACAGAGTGTACAGTTTTTGAAATTCATAGTCACGTCTCAGAGTCTAAGAATGAACTCAAAGAAGATAGAAGCTGTTACGACTTGATCGACGTTAAAGTCAAAGATTGAAGTTCAATTCTTTCTAGAATTTGCGAACTTTTATAAATGCTTTATAAAGAAATACTTCAGAATCATCTTGTCACTTACGAATCTTACAAGAAAGAACATATTGTTCGTGTGAACTGTGAAAGCAGAAGAAGCTTTCAAGAAGCTGAAGAAATTATTCATCTTTCAGTCAGTACTGATTATGTTTGAATCAGAAAAACTCATTACGCTCAAGATGAACGTGTCAGACGAAGCTATTGAAGCATGTATCAGTCAATCAGATGACAAGAAACGTCTGCATCTCATTGCATTTCACAGTAGAAAGCTTACAGACGCTGAATTGAACTACAAGATACACAACAAGAAGCTGTTAGCTATTGTCAACTCTTTTAAACAATGAAGAGTGTATCTGAAAGAACTCAGACATCAGGTTCAAGTATATACAGATCATAAAAATCTGCTATACTTTATGATCACGAAAGTTCTAAATCGAAGACAAATTAGATGATCAAAAGAATTGTTATCATACAACTTTTAAATTCAATATTGAAAGAAATCTGAAAACTCAAAGATTGATGTCTTGAGCAGAAGAGCAGATCATATGACAGATAAATCACAGGTAAATTAGACTATTCTGCGAGAGAATTCAGACGATTCAATTGTCTATAATAGACAAAACGCAGTTACTTTATGAATCAACAACAGAGATCTTGAGAAACGAGTAAAGCTAAAGCTAGCGAAGAACTCAGTCGCGCAAGATATTATAGAAAATATTGAGAACAACGTGAACTTTGAGATTATCAATGAAATACTAACATTTCAAGATCTAATTTATGTTTCAACAAAATGCAGACAAGAGATGATAGATGATCATCACAAATCAATGATACATGAACATCAGAGTTCAAATAAAATCATTGAGAGAATATCTAGAATCTACTATTTCTCAAAGATGAGAAAACAGATAGAAGATATTATTAGAAAGTGCAATGTGTGTATTTATACAAAACACAATCAACATAAACTTTATGAACTTTTGAAAAGTCTCAGCACATCAGATAATGCGTGAAAAAGCATAGCTTTGAACTTTATAGTCAAGCTATCTAAGTCGAAGAAAAGAGTCATCAAAACAACGTATGACTTTATATTAATTATAACAGACAGATTAATCAAGTACAAATACTTCTTGTCATACAAGAAAGTGACATTCGCAGAAGATTTGACTTACACGTTTCTAAGAATAATTGTAGCAAATCATGAACTATCAGACGAGATAATTTCAAATAGAGACAAGCTCTTCACATCAAAATTCTGAAAATTCTTGATAAATCAGTTAGAAATTCATCATAAGCTGTCAACAGCTTATCATTCACAAATGAATGAATAAATGAAAAGAATGAATCAGACACTGAAACAGTATCTTAGATGCTATATAAACTATAGACAGAATGATTGAATACAGCTACTGTCAATAGCACAGTTAACTTTCAATAGCACAACAACGAAAGTAATCAGCATGTCATCATTCTTTGCAAACTACGAGTTCAAGTCAGAAACTCTCAAGAAATCGCGTGAATTTGCATAATTAGCACAGAAAGCTACGCTACAGATAGAACAATTGCAGCTGCTACAGAAAAAATTACAGAAGAACATACAGTTTCTTAGCAAGTGCATAACTCTGTATGCAAACAAGAAAAGAGATAAAGAATCTACTTTTAAGAAGAGAAACAAAGTATATTTACTAAGATGAAATATCAAAATGAAAAGATCAAGTAACAAACTGAATCACATAAAGCTAGAATCTTATAAGATTCTAGAAATCAAAGAATCAATTAACTACAAGTTAAATCTGTCAACATCTATGAAAATACATTCAATATTTCATATTTGTCTTTTGAAGTCTGCAGACTTGAATACATCAATTCAAACAGAATCTTCAGAAATTGATTCAAAGAGTCAGAACATTGAATACAAAGTAAAGAATATACTGAATCGACAGAATATCAAAGATCAGTCTCATTGATTAATCAAGTGAAAAGATTATGAACATATTGAGAACACTTGAGAATCAAAGAGAAATCTCAAGAACTGTCAGATGCTTCTGTGACAGTTTCAGTTGAGAAACTCAGTCAGTCAAAGTTTGATAAAAGCTCAATCTGCTCGAAAAACACATCAAAGAGAAGATCATTTAGCAATGATTTGCTAGTCTTTCTTTCATTCTTCTCAAGCTCAACAATGTTTTGAAACTTTCGTTCAATCATTGTCTGTTTCTTGTTCTTCAGAAACACAAATTGATTTTGCAAATGAGTAGTTCTTGCGAAGATCTCTTGCATCTGTTTGTGAGTGTTCAGCAGCTCATCAAGAATGCAGTTGCATTCTGCCTTTATTCTTTTTTACTTCATCATCAAGAAAGTAAGATTGCACTTGCAATCGAGATGCATACACTTGATGCAATGATTGAATTCGTTGTTGACACGACATTTCTTTTGCAAGCGACTGCAGTGTTCACAGAGACGCATGACAGCACGCTCAGAACTCGTACGCTCAAGAAAATCTCTGCGACGCAAGATAAAGTTTTTGATTGTGCAATGAGAAGACATGAAGAAAAAGTGGTTTTCAAGACGAAAATCTTAGAAGAGAATTTAATGTTAAAACTCTTTTGCATGTGATTACATAACAAGCAATGATTAGATAATCATTGAGTAATCAGAATCTCAAGATAATCACTTTGATCGCTTGAATCAAAAGTGATCACAGTGAACATGACAAGCGTGATGCTCATCTTGCTCACTATGCTTGAAGATGATCAAAGTGATCATTCAGAGCAGAGATGACTTGACATGATTCTTCTATGTTTATATAACAATGATCATTTTCTTAGATAGAAGCTTCATGCTCAACTCATGTAAGTAGTCAATACATATTATTGTCTCAGCTATCTTCAGATCTCAAGTCTAGTAATAGTGATTACTGTTTGATCTCTGTATATACCTTGTGTTGTTAAAGAGACAATCATTACATTACTGTGATGAAGCTGATTTCAAGACTAAAAAAATTCTGATGTCTCATCAATCATTGCTAAGCAATGATAAGTACACTTACTATAGCTTCTCATCTTTGCTTGAGCAGTTTTCTCTTCACAATGTTGCTTGACTCAGATGTCAAAACAGTCTCAAATGATACATTAACTTCTTGACACAGTTCTTTATAAGTCTTGATCAAATGCTTGCTTAAATATTTTGTAAAAAAATACTGTTTCTCTGATAATATTTGTCAGATATATGAATCATCAGCACTTGTGATCAGTTGTACTTCTGTTGACTCAATTGATATTTCAAGCTTAATTACTTTGAAGATTTTGTTAGCAGATAATATTCTTCACTAGATAGCTGAATCATACAGATGTGCTTGAATAATTTCTGATAACACTACTTTTTATAAGTTGCATGATTTAAGTTACTTGATTGAAGTATGATCATTTGATTAATGCTTTTACAGACGCAGAAAAGAAATGCAAATCAGAGTCTTTGACTTACGCAGACAAATTGAAAGCAGATTGAATGTTGAAATCATTTGTATGAGAAAAACTAAATCTCAGATTCTTATCTTGCTTCAAAAATGACATTCTCTTCAATTCTGACACTCTTCAATTTTGACATCTCTTCATTTTTGATGTTTTTGACAAGACTTGCATGAACTAAGCTTGAACAAGACAAACGTCATTCTGAAGAAATTTTGCCTTGTATGACTCAGATTTTCGCTGATCAGTTCGTGTGCTTGAACTCTCTTTGATGTATATTTGACTACTGAGATCTTCAAAAATCTTCAGCTTAACTGACAGAGAATTCACCTTCGACTTGCATCAAGCTCATGAGTGAAATTACGAGCATGATGATCAAACATGTGAAACAAGAGAAACATTCTTGATAGTATTAACTTAAATAGAATGATTTTTGTTCTCTTGCACATTCAAACTACATTATGTGTATCTTTCATGTCATAGCAAGATTTGAAATTCTCATTCTTCTTGTTGCTGACACAGATTTCTCAATGTCTTCATCAGATCAACTGCAAATTCTTCAATCTTTCAAGCAGTTTTCTGAAAAGCATCTGTCAGATCTGAAATTTATACATATGATTTCGCTGCTTCTGTGATCAACAATCATCTTGCATAATCATTTTAAGACTCGTACATATTTTGAATGCAATCAATGAGCTCACTGATTAATCAGCGTAGTTGAGATCTAAGTCGTTCAAGAGCGAGTGCTTTCAAGTCATTCATTTGCAAATCACGTGCAATAAGAGCTATGATTGAGTGTTTAAGTAATTCTGATTCATTTTCTGAAAAGTTCTTTCAATGCTATTCAACACGTCTCAATTTGAAGATTTATTTATATCACAAAGAACTTCTGCAGATTACAGAAAATATCTTTTCTCATACATGTACTGAAAGATTCTTTAATATGAATGCGCGCTTCAAGCAGATTGAATAATCTGAAGATCTTCGCTTTTCGAATTTTTCATGAAACTGTAGTGAATATAAGAACTTTGATGTGCAAAAATTATTCAATGAGCAGAAATTTCAATTTCGATCATCTTAAAGATGATTGTAATATCAGAGTAGTTGAATTTATTGAAAAAGCTGAAAGCAATCAGCTTGAAGATCAGAATCACGACGAGATAACATACTTCACATGCATTTCAAAAGCATATTCGAAGCTTTTATATGAAGATCTGCTTTCAGACATTTGAAGTTTAATGATTAAAGTCATCATGATTTATGTGCTGTGATTTAGTAAATAAGCTTTTCAATTGATTTGCAGCTGTCTTTTATTAAAAATCTGAGAAAGAAGATGATGAAAAAATGTCAATGCATTTCTGAACTTTCTGCTGCTTTTTTAAATTTCTTTCAGCTTCACAATTAACTCTTAAGCATTTACTTATAATTTCTCTCTAACATTCATATTTGACTTCTAAGCATTCACTTCTCGATCTTTCTTCTTATTGTCTTGCAAAAGAAGTTCAAAACTGAGTTTCATGATATCATCTTTCACAATATCTGCATTGATAATATCTGCTTTCATGATATTATCTTTTATGATGTCATCTTTCATGATATCTGCTTTCATGATGTCGACTTGCATGATGTCAACTTTTACGTTGTCATCTTTCATGATGTCTGCTTTCATGATACAGTCTTTTTCAATGTCTGTTTTCATGATACATGCATTCATGATGTTATCTTTCAAAATATCACTCTTTTACGATGCAATCTTTCATGATAATATAATGATAAATGCTGAATAATCTTTGAATGTTCAAGCAATATTTCATTATTTACAAAATAATATCATTCATCAATATCATTTCATGATTTAAAGAAGTGATGTCATCTCACAAGCATGAAAAGCAGAAAATACTTTCGTATTAACATTCAACAAGACTTGAAAAATCGAGTCAGATGAGTTGCAGAATAAATGAAAAGTAAGAGAACAATGCTGTTGTTTGCAACAATGACATAAGTTAAAGATACATTCATCTCTGCTTAAAAAAGTTAAGAATACTGATGACATAAAAGTGAAATGAATGAGTTTATCTTAAAATTAACAACATCTTGTTTATTTTATAATGTTTTTCTCTTTGATTTTGAAGTCAGTACTGAAGAAAGATGATCAACACTTAAGCAGTGATAAAAAAGTCAGTATTGAATGAGAACATTCAAAACTGAATTAAAAACAGTTGTTTTTGAAGCTTACAATGCAAAAAAAAAGAATAGATACAGAATCAAAGTATATTCAAGAATGAAGAGAAGAAATAAGAGAAATCAAGACTGCAATAACTTTGAAAAGAGAGAAAGTCATTGAGATGAACAAGAAAGAACAAACAGTTCAGAAAAGTAATGACTGTGTTATGATGAAGAGAAGAGATTGAAGAAGAGAGAATATTATGTCTGCGTCTTTTCTGCATTTCTTGTGAATGTTATCAACTTCAAATATGACTTGAATTGTCGTTTGACTGATAATCATTCATAAGTGTTCTTGAACTGAAAGATATTTCAAAGTTTGCATGTGCTTCATCATGAATAATCTATCATCTAACAATCTGCAAATATTTTGAAAGAAGAGTTGAATGTTTTGCAATTCAATCAAGATATCTCTTGATAAAATCTATTATAAAGAGCTTTTCAATAACTTGCGTCAATTCAATGAGAAGAACATTATGATATTACTCAACTTCTTTTGCTTGAAGAATTGCTTGTGCTTGAATCTTAAACACTACGTTTCTGCGCTGATATCTCGATCTATAATGTTTCAAGATCTTCACTTAGAAGAGAAGTCATCACGCTTGAATCTTGAGCATTCTGTGATCTGTCTGCATGAAAGACATTGTCTGAAAATGACATGAAAATTTTTCATGAAAGAGAAGAACAGATGATAAGTGATGAATCTTTATTCTAAAGATGAAAAAGTTGATCTTTCTTAAAGAAGATGCTTGCTGACAGAATTCAGATCTCAGCTCTCAGATCAAAGATGCTTTGCAAAGATACATGACAAATTTCATCAAGTATTACAATGAAGACATCATTCATTAAATTCGAATCTTCATCTTACGTGATGATATCATAAGAAGGTGAAAATGACTCATCAAACTTTCAAAAAATATGCAAAGATATTTTCTGCAATTGAAAGCATTCTTAAAGAAGTTCATAAAAAGTCTGAATGCTCTGATCTTGTTTGCAAATCTGTGATCAGCATTGCAGTCAAGAACTTTTACATAACTTCTGAATTTACACTGCTTTGAGATACAAGCTTCATCTTCATATCACATCGTTCTTTAACAATTGATGCAAGAAAATGACTCGCTACTTGCATTGAATAAAGAACATATGAACACTGATCATCAAAGATGAGAAGACAGATCAGCTGCAACTCAATGTTAACGTGATTGCAATTCTGCAAAGTTGTTGTTTCTTGCAGTCGTTGAAAGATCGCGCTCACATTCAGATCAGAATGCTCGCTGATAATGTTTTCTTGACAATCACAGCTGATGATCAACGATCATGAATTTTTGATCATGCTTACTCGATAGAGCATGTGATTCTATTAATTCATATCTTTTTTAAAGATATAAAATATTTTGAGTCTCTTGCAAGAATTTTGAAGAAACTGTTATTGAGTAAGTGTAAAAACTTCATGTCTCAACATTTCAATGCTCTTCACAGTGAACAGATGAAAATGAAGATGCAAATGAGTGAATACATCTTCAAGAATTGAACTTTGTCTTTCAATCATTCTTCATGATTATTGTATTGTCAGCTCTGACTCTTTGCTCTTCATCACTTTCTCGTCATGAATGATCAATCATCATGAAGAAACAAGATGAAGCAGAGCGCTTTGCATGAAGAATGACAGTTGCAATGATGATATGAGCTCTGATCACTGATGTCAAAGAACAACTATCGACGAATTCATTGTTTATATCGCGATCACAAAGTGATGAACATCAAGACAATTAAGAACTGCATGCAAAACATTCTGTCTTTCAAGTATTATGTGATCAATTTGAATTGAATGCGTCAAATAATGCTTCTCAACTGTCAACTCTTCAGCGACGTGTTGTATGTCAAAAAAGAATTGATAACTTCAACATTAATCTCAAATTATGAGAGCTGTGAATCAAACATCTTTGATCAATGCAACAGATCATGAAAGCATTCTTTTCAAGCAAATGAGAAAAGTCTCTTTCTTGAGCATATTTACTCAACTTTCTGTAACATCATTCTCAAGCATTATTTGACTTTCTTTGTCATCAAATGAGATTTCTTTCGTGCTTTCTTCAATTTAAAAGAAGATGATCTGAATCAACAATCATCATTCAAGACATTTTAAAATGATCATTGCAAATATCAGAAGAAAAATGTTCACATGTTTGATTTTGAAATGCAGTCAGCGAGTCATCATCTTTCATCAACGTTGAATGTGCTTAATGCAGACGAAGACGTGATTTCAAAGCAAGAACATGATGATGAATTGAATTTTGATGATATTGTTGAATCGATTCTCTCTTTGCAAGAATCAACGTCATCATCAATGATGTTAATCTCATCAATCTCATCAATAAAAAGCGCGCAAACAGCTCTTGTTTCTTACATATCGTCTTCGAGTGTTGTTGAATCTCAGTCACTCATGTATGTTTTTGAGCAACAAGATCGAAAGAAAGTCATCTTCTTGACACAGACTTCACGCTTTGTCTTCAATAAATGAAGAAGTGTCAAGAAGTGTACATTCATGATGCTTTTGCTCATCGAAAATGATAGATTTTGCAAGCATCATGCTGATTCTTGTGACAAGCTCTTCATGATCACTGTTTTGCAACTGTCGTTTATCTTTCACTTTATCACATAAGATAATGACAAGCGACTGAAGTTAATGACATCAATTACTATTCTTGAAGAGACTCATTCAAAATAATTGCATGCAATGATTGTGATCTTGCAGCACAATGTTCAGAAATTGATATGATGATTCAAAAATTACGAAGACTTTGAAAAGAAACTGTGAAGTCTGAAAAGATAAGAGCATTGCACGCACAATTTGACACATAGTGATAACATGACTTGATTACTTTATTTCTATCTTCGCTTGAATTAACAAAGTGAAACAAGTATCTACTCTCACTTCTCTTCTCGCTTTTCTTCTTTCTTTGTAAAAGACTAAAAGTGCTTTGTTCTCAATATTGCAGCGCTCGTATTGCATCTTCTACATTCTTCATCATTTCGTCAAAGCTTATCTCAGATGAGTTCAATGTTTTCACTAGCTTCTTTATATGATTTTCTTTAACAGCAAGCTTTTCTATTAATGTTATCTGTATCTCTAGCAGACATTCTTTGATGTCTAGTGCTTTCAAGATTTTCGAATTCAAAGCAGATAGTTTGTTGAGACGTTCGCATCGCTTCGCTCAATTCTGAAGGCGAAGCTTCTTTTCTTTTTGAATTTTCTCGTGTTGAACTGCCTTTCATTTTCTTCGGGGATGATTCGTCTTTCTATGTTCTGTCGCGGGTTTCGACTCTCTACTTGCGTTAAGCTCAAGGTTCGGGCGCAGTGAATGACCTGAGCATGATGAATGTGATTGCGACATGCTGGTGGATTTCGCCATATCGAACTTGTAGAAGGAACTCGTGGATTAGGTCTATACAGTTTTGACTCTAAATGCGTCTCTCCCAGAGCATACAGCTGTCCGGACGAATTCGTTTCTTATTAATCTTCATCGTTAGTCCTATCATTCAACCCTTGCTCTTGTGGGGCATTCACTTCTGGCTTGAGCATCCGGTTCTGGTCCGCTCAACAGCATCCATTTCTGGCTCCCCCTCCGGCATCACATTGTAGCCCCCCTCCAGCATTCATTTTTGGCTTCCCTCCCACAACCTACTACTACATTCCACCCTCCCTTTCAATCCTGACCCTAACACTGCTTCTTACGTGTACTTGGCTTGAACATGAGCCAGGCAATGATCAAAGGAGCCAGAGCAACAGGTAGAGGCGTCGTCCCATTACCATCAACATGCAACGTGAAGTCAATGATGATCTGCTTCGCGAGCATGACCGAGCGTTTTGTATATCGGTCAAGGTCCCTATCGAAAAGCTTACTCGCAACGGATCACACTCGATCGACCTGAGGACGGTAGAATTTGGTAAAGCACTTCAAATCGGGAACATTTGACCAACCGGGTCAAGCAGATTGACGACGCCATCGCGAGCAGAATACACCTCCCGTTGAAGTATGAATCGCTAGGCCTGGCTGTCAGAAGGGGCATCAGGGAGAGCTTCCTGAAAAAGGCTGTCACCAAAAAAGGAGGGGCATGTTACAGTCGCAAGGACCTTGACGTTCTTGCAGAAAAAGACCTCAACGGTCGCCAGGTGAGTTTTTGGATGGATGGTTCGTAGGAGTCTCATACTGACTGATTATGTGTTTCAGATCAAAAACATTGTATCTAGTGCTCACGCTCTAGCATCTCGAAAGGGAAGTCAGGTAGCTATCTCTCATCTCGAAGTCGCTATCGGCGCCGGCAAGAACTTCGAATGTGACTTCAAAGGGGCAGGTCAAGTTGGCAATTTGCAATCTTATGCGTAGCTGTCTCCTATCACTGGCTACGTACGAGCTTTTCTACTTGTGGCACACGTTCTTTATTCGGGATGGAAATGAAAACTGGAGGATGGAACGTAGTAAATAGTTGATTTAATGGTGTGAATTTCTTATCTAAAGTAATATGAGACGACCGTCAAATACATAGCCTGTCGACGCTTCCCCATCTAGAGCCTTTATAGCGCATTCCAAACCCTCCTCTTCTGCCAAATCACGCGTTGTGCGTTCTGCACTGTCGACCGCCGAGACCGATGCCCGTCCATCGACCAACAGCTTGGTCGAGTCTGTTCACCAGGACATTTCAGCTCCCTTGCCGATTAATAATTTTATGTTTTCTGACTGCCTCTTTTGGCCGCCAGATGCAATGCGGTCTTCCCTCCTTGATCTTGCATAGATACGACCGCTCCTCTGTTTAAAGACAATGCTATCATTTGCGGAGACCCGATGTTCACGGCCAAGTGTAGTAATGTTTGTCCCTTCTCATTCGTGGTCGACGTATCAGCTTCTCGCAAAAGACGCTCCTCCGCTGCACAGTCAATGTCCACCCACTGATGCTCAATACAGCGCCGTTCATTGATATCTGTGCTGTTCCGATACTGAGGCGCCATGTTCCAATAGGAGTTGTATAATCCTTTCATGGCCTTGAAACGCAGCTTGCAGAAGGGGCGTCGACCCGATTGGATCTCTTGGAGAGTGCGGGGCGCCTTCCTTCAATAAGCGTGACTTCGGCTATATCTCCTTCCGCGGCAGCTCTTGCAAGGCCAATCTCATCGTCCAAATGGTCAATCGACATTTGACAAGTAGGAAAACGTCCAGTCTGGAAAACAGATTTGGCCAAATAGGCCTCGTGTGTCCAGTAGGGGCATTGAAACCTAGGGTCACCATTTCCTCTTTAACCTCCCAGGCTTTCAACCAAATGTAGCATAATTCTATACCCGTGCTGCCATCGACATTCCTTCGATGTACCACGATGTTGGAAAGTGTGTTTGCGCAGTCTCGATGAACTCTGCGCAAAGGCGCTCGAATGTATGATAAGCTCTTTCACTAGTATCTGTGAATTCGAAGGACCAACGAGGCCGCGTACGGTCGAGGGAGAATGCTACAAATTTTCCAAGGGTTGTTTGCGAAAGTCGACGACTCTCTGACCTTTCTTAGTCGAAGTGCATGACTAATCATGCCAAGATGCCTCGTGCTATAGCTTCTCGCCAACAACTCGACATTTTGTTACGAGTGTGTCGGGATTGAATAGGGTTTCCTAGCCAACAGGCCCTAGGGGTTTTGGCCCATGTTGAACCCCTAGCCTCAACACTCTATCCTAGCGCTTTCGATACCCGAGCAAACCTGCTTCACCCCCTTTGTTTTGCCCTACTATAGATACAGCTTGAAACTCTCTTTGATTCCTTCTGTATTCTTAATATTCTAGTTATAGCTACCTCTATTGATCAAACATTCTATTCAGCTACGCACTACCTCGCTGCAGTGTGGTTAGATTCTAGGCACGGTCCCAACATTATATTAAGAATTCGTTTACCACACGATATCGGTTTCATTACTCATTCAAGCTACTTGACGGACAACGAAACGAGTATAAAGAAATTTGTTTTATCTGGTGATCGACGCAATCGAAAGACAGAACAACATCAGAAGGTCAATAGAATCAACGACGAGGCTGTTTGAATTGCTAGAGAACCTATCGCTCATTAAGTATGCACAGTTCATTCGATTAAGAGAATCATGATAAAGAATCTTCGTGAATTGCTCTAGAATCAACCCATTCTCATGAAGCAGACGAGTGAAAATAAGCTGTTCAACTCATTCCTTTCCCTCTTCGCCTCGAACCAAGCTTGTGAATCAGGCGAGTCAAAACAATCTGTGTCGTCAGATCAAATTAGTGAGTCTGCTACTACAAATGACGTTCTCATAGTGAGTCTGCTACAATGACACTCTTCATCAATGCAATGATCTACCTACTCTCATCGCTCTACCTATCAGTGAATCGATCTACCTCACGTTCACATGCAACTAGTGAGCCTGCTTCAATGGCAAGTCGATAGTCGATCTCTTCAATGAGCAAGTCGACTAGTGAGTCTGCTTCAATGACACTCTTCGTCAATGCAATGACATATCTACTTTCATCGTTCTATCTATCAGTGAATCAATCTACCTTACGTTCACATGCAACTAGTGAGTCTGCTTCAATGACAAGTCGATAGTCGATCTCTTTGATGAGCAAGTCGACTAGTGAGTCTGCTTCAATGATCATTCTATTTCACATAGTGAGTTTGCTACAATAGACATTTGACGAGTTGATTTGAATCAATAGAAAGATTAATAGAAAGACAGGCATCAAGACTCTACGTCAATGCTATGAACTATACTACAAGTCATAGAAACATGACTTTTAAAGAGAAGAAAATAATGTTACGAGTGTGTTGAAATTGAATAAAGTTTTCTAGTCAACAGACTCTAGAAATTTTGACTCATGTTGAATCTCTAGTCTCAACACTCTATTCTAACGCTTTCAATACTTGAGCAAACCTGCTTCGTTCTCTTTGTTTTGCTCTACTATAAATACAGCTTGAAACTCTCTTTGATTTCTTCTGTATTCTTAATATTCTAGTTATAGTTATCTTTATTGATCAAACATTCTATTCAGCTATGCACTATCTCGTTGCAGTGTGATTAGATTCTAGACATGATTTCAACACATTTGAAATCATCTTTCAAACGAACGTGTGACTATCATGTGAGCATTGAGATTAACAAACGAAACATTTTTGATGATTATTTTATCATTCACACTAAGTCTACAGTCTTGATACAAATTCAATCACTTTTCAATTTTCATCTTGTGACTCTTGAGACACATCTTGAATCACATTGTTGTTGAAGTTCATGAATCTTCGCTGTTACTCTTCTTGAATTACGTATACACACACACATTTACAAATCACATATCATGATCTGTTGCAATTGTTTCACAACTTAATGCTTTCAATTGAAAGTTAATATATATAACTAGTGCTTCTATGACAGATGATCTTTTCATTCGTTCGCGATTTTCAGATCAATCTGCTCAAACATCGTGAAATCAATTATGTGAGAGAACTTCGTTCGCTGTGAATCTCTTTGCTAAATCAAAGTTTGTCAGATCTTCAATAAGATTCTTGAGATTTAAGTCAAGAAACTTCATATTTCATTGAATGAATGATTCACGCAAGTTCTTCTTGTTAAAGTTGCTTCAAAGCACTTTCAGCATCTGACATTAAGAACTGTCATTGAGATGTCTCAACAGTTCATCGAAATTCTTCAAATTCACAAAGTATGAAATCTGATATTCAAGAATGTAAGTCAATGCTAGCTCATTTTCGAAAAGCATCTTTTCATCAACATACAAGATGATGTGCTTCAATACAGCATAGATACACTATTTCATGATATCAGTTGTTACGAGTGTGTTGAAATTAAATAGAGTTTTCTAGTCAACAAGCTTTAAAGATTTTGACTCATGTTGAATTTCTAGCCTCAACACTCTATTCTAGCGCTTTTGATACTCAAGCAAACCTGCTTCGCTCTCTTTGTTTTGCTCTACTATAAATACAGCTCAAAACTTTCTTTGATTTCTTCTGTATTCTTAATATTCTAGTTATAGCTATCTTTATTGATCAAACATTCTATTCAGCTACGCACTATCTTGTTGCAGTGTAATTAGATTCTAGACATGATTTCAACATTATATTAAGAATTCATTTATCACATGATATCAATTTCATTACTCATTCAAGCTACTTGACAAACAATGAAACAAGTATAAAGAAATTTGTTTTATTTGATGATCGATGCAATCGAAAGACAGAACAACATCAGAGAGTCAATAGAATCAACGACAAGACTGTTTGAATTGCTAGAGAATTTATTGCTCATTAAGTATGCACAGTTCACTTGATTAAGAAAATCACAATAAAGAATCTTCGTGAATTGCTCTAGAATCAACCTATTCTCATGAAGCAGACGAGTGAAAATAAGCTGTTCAACTCATCTCTTTTTCTCTTCACCTTGAACCAAGCTCATGAATCAGGTGAGTCAAAACAATCTGTGTCATCAGATCAAATTAGTGAGTCTGTTACTACAAATGACGTTCTCATAGTGAGTCTGCTACAATGACACTCTTCGTCAATGCAATGATCTATCTACTCTCATCGCTCTATCTATCAGTGAATCAATCTATCTCACGTTCACATGCAACTAGTGAGTCTGCTTCAATGACAAGTCGATAGTCAATCTCTTCGATGAGTAAGTCGACTAGTGAGTCTGCTTCAATGATACTCTTCATCAATGCAATGACATATCTACTCTCATCGCTCTATCTACCAGTGAATCAATCTATTTCACGTTCACATGCAACTAGTGAGTCTGCTTCAATGATCATTCTATCTCACATAGTGAGTCTGCTATAATAGACATTTGACGAGTTGATTTGAATCAATAGAAAGATTGATAGAAAGACAGACATCAAGATTCTATGTCAATGCTATGAACTACACTACAAGTCATAGAGACATGACTTTTTAAGAAAAGAAGATAATGTTACGAGTGTGTTGAGATTGAATAGAGTTTTCTAGTCAACAAGCTCTAGAAGTTTTGACTCATGTTGAATCTTTAGTCTCAACACTCTATTCTAGCGCTTTTGATACTTGAGCAAACCTGCTTCGCTCTCTTTGTTTTGCTCTACTATAGATACAGCTTGAAACTCTCTTTGATTTCTTCTGTATTCTTAATATTCTAGTTATAGCTATCTCTATTGATCAAACATTCTATTCAGCTACGCACTATCTCGCTGCAGTGTGATTAGATTCTAGACATGATCTCAACATCAGTCATCATTCATCTTTCAAGTGAGTTGAGTCTTAGCATTCTTCAATTTATCACGATGTCAAAAAAGAACATGTTGAAGAATTTGTTAATGCAATCTTCAACATGAGCTTTTGAACTGCGTCAATTCTGATTACTCACTTGTTTATCTTGAATGTTGCTATCGAGCAAGATGTAAACTGAGTCTTCAAGATCATTGAGATGAATCTCATCAATGATAATTTTATGACTGATTTGACTTCATTGAATCAAGATGTTGTTCAATTTAATGTTTATGATGTTTTAGTGATTATCATTAAGAAAGTTAAATGTTTGAAAAAGATCAAGTTAATTGATATGCACAATGTTCTGATGATGCAGTTCAGCAAGATCACGCAATGCATCTTTCAAAATTCATTTCATAAGTAGCAAAGACAAATCTTTTTGAGTCAAAGAAAGTAAATGATTCTTAAGATATTTATAAATGAACATTGATTTATCGAGAATCATGTCTTGCAAAAGATGCAGATAACAACTGCTATCAAGCATTCATTGCATGTTCTGATAGTATTCAAAGTTGATCAGAATGTTCTTGACTATGAACTTCTGATTCTCACATCTGACACAAAAGTCATCAACTAAACTGATTGTCAAGTCGAGTTTTCATATCTACATTCTGATTCAACTCAATTACTTGAGTTGAATCTTCTGACTCGACTCAATTACTTGAGTTGAATCTTCTGATTTAACTTGATATCAATTTCAAGTCAGAATTCGATTCGAGTTCTTGATTCAACTCATTAAGCAATCGAAAATGATGTCAAATGTCAAGATTTACTATTTTTGAATCTATTACATCATTATATTTGAAAGTCTTTCGTGCAACAAACGAATCTATTTCTTTTCTTGTTGTTTGCATTATCTTGTTGCATTATCAATAAAATATATTGTGTGATGTCTGATTCTGATAAGGCATACGAATTGTCAAGATCTTCAATCGAGAAAGAGTTTAATTTCTCGATCGTTCATTTATTTACTTTCAGTAGTCTTCATTCTAATAAATTTGCAAGTCAAGATTCATGAAACATTAATTATGCTTTCGTCGAAAAGAAACAAACTCTTCAAGAAGCGATGAATAAAATTCATCGCGATACTTCTCTTCTAATATTAAGAGAGAATAATCAGTATGTTGAGTGAAGTGCTGATATCAATGCTCAATTTCAACAATGATGATTATAAATGTCTGTTGACGAAAGTGTCATTAACAAAACTCAAAAAAAGATAGATAATTCACTTTGAATCAAGAAGATCAAAGTAAATAAACAATTCAAAATCTGAAACAAGTTTATTCAAATAATCTCAATGTTGAAAGAATATTTTAAGATTTCATGCAAGAATTGTCTTAAAATTCTAGATCATTCTACAGCTATTGATGAATCTAGTACGATCAATATGATCAAGCATCTTAAGACAAATGCTTGCATGAAATGATTTAAACAAAAATGACTCAACTCTCTTTCACAGATGAAGATATCTTTCAGTCATGTAAGTTTAATATGATAATGCAAATAGATAATGCAAAGTTGACGCATTTATAGAAGAAAAGTCATATCGACTTATCATCTCAATTCAATCAACAGAATTGAAAAAAGATATTATGCAAGATCTTTGTTGCACTGAATTTGTCTTTTCAAATCATTGAAAATGAGCATTTTCAACAGTTACTACAAATGCTTCATTCAGAGATTACTTTCGTTCATTGCACTAAATTGTCAAGCATAATTTTCTTGAAATATGATGAAATTCATGCAAAGATAAAGCAAGACTTAAAAGAGTCACGACAGATTTCTATTACGTTGAATGCATAATCTAGTTCTCAAAAAGTCGCTTATCTGAAAGTTTTGATATATTGAATGAATGTTACATTTCAATATCATGAACATCTTATTGAATTTACGTCTCTTCAAGTTGAGCATACTGATCATCATTTGATGCAAAAGCTGTTCAAGATTTTGAATACATATGACATTAAGAACAAGCTTTTTGATGTTGTTATCAAAAATGCAAGCAACAATGACACTTTAAAGAAGAAGCTTGAAAGAGCGCTCAGTCGACGTGACATTTCATGAGATAGAGCACAAAACTCAATATCTTGTATGACTCATATCATCAATCTAATGACTCAAGAGTTTATCAGAGCTATTGAATCAGAGACTTTAAATGACAATCTCGCTGTGTCATTAGACAACAATCAAGTTGAGAATGTAATCACAAGCAATGATCTTTGCACTGTTGTCAAGAAGATATTTATCAAGTTGATAATGCAAAAAGATAATGCATTTACTAATCAGTGAAACAGGTTCATGCTCTTACTATTGTCATCAACAGTTCTTCTCAACGAAAGTTTCACTTTCTAAAGCTTCAAGTTACAAGATTTTGAAAATTGATACAAGACATTTGCATTCGCTGAAACTCTATTTATTTGATGCTTCAATGTGCATATCAACTGCGTGACACAATCAATATATGAATCGAGAAATTCTTAACAAATGCAAAGATTCAAGCTATTCAATTAAAGAAGAACGAATAATCACTAGTATTACTTATTGACAATATGTTAAATTCTTTCTACGAGCTAACTCTGATTGTGTCTAGAATCATCAATGTTAACATACATTTAGAATTTCGAATGTTTGATGCTCTTTTCAATCATCTCAATGTTATTGAGACGATAGTACGTGATAATGCATGTATTTCACAAGCACTTGTTCTTCAAGCTTGCAAACTGACTTTTAACAAGCTTGCAAAGTACTATTTCAAGACGAAGAGCAAAGATGAACTGATATACAATCTCGCTATAATTTTAAATTCTACTCAAAAGCTGAATTTGTATCAAGATTGAGATGCAAATGAGAACGATTCTCATTTTTATTACAACAAGTACAGAAAAGAGTTCAAGAACTATTTTCATCATCATTATAAAGAGAGAACTACAACTGCAGAAGTCAGAGCACAAGTGACTAGTGATGTTGATCAGATAATGCAATATGATAATGCAATTGATCATTTGTTAACAATGCTATAGTTTGTTGTGATGATTACATGAACTTTTCTTCAAAGAACTCAACGTCACTCTGTATCTGTTAGTGAAGATGATCAATATCTTCGCACTGATGCTATTGTCAAGAAGTTTTCAACATGAAAGTATTGAAGAGACAACGTCTTGAACTATTCAAGATTGACTCAAATAACTAAGAATGTTCTTTCATGTTCAATATTCTCTGTAGATATTGAATGAACATTCAGTCTTGCAAGAAGAGTTTGTCAATAAGATTAATCACAAATGACTTCAGAATCAGTTGAACAGATAATGCTTCTCAAGTATTATAATTGTATCATGAACTTGAATTCTGAAAAGACTATCATCAAAGCATGAGATATTTATCACAGAGAATAAGATGAAGATAACGCGATTGATGAATCTGATGATTCTTTCAAGATAGATTTGCAGAATGTTTTATGTTCTATTAATGTTTAAATGTTTAATATCATTTCATTTGAAGTTGCTTTTGCATTGTCAATGTATGTAGTATGATAACACAGTTACAAGATAATGCAAAGAGATAATGCAGTTCATAAAGTGTATTGCTATGCTAGATAACTTGATTTGATCAAGATATCATGAATGCTATTTTTATTCATGACTCAACTAAATTTCAAGATTGCACATCAAAGTCTTCATGAATATCAAATTTCTCTGCTGAAGAATTACTCACTTGACATGAATAGCAAGAAGATTGCTATCTGCATATGTAAAGCATTATATCAGTAAGTGTTGTAAAACATCAATGATAATGCAAATGAGTAATGCACTTACTGACAAGAAATTCACATAGAAACGCTTTTGTAATCTTCTGAAGAGCAAGCAGTGTCAAAGTCTGAATTTTATAGTTTGCATCGCTCATTTTCTGACTCATCTTGTTTGTATCAATCTCATTCTGCATGATTTCACAAACTATTCTTTCGAATGAGATCTTCAATATCAACAAATCTGCATCTTTCTGATAACGACGTATCTTTCAAAGTGCAACGATTTCTGACTTTCATTTTCTCTTTGACTGTCATGATAAATTAGCTGTTGATAGCTTGATGCATTATCTGTTTGCATTATCTTCTGAATTCTATTGATCTTGCTTTCAGATAGAGTTTTTAAGTCTGCTTTTGATTCATTCGTGATTCAATTATCTGATGTCATATCATTATGAGTTGAGACTTTCAAATCATCACATGATGCGTCTTTAAACTTTCGTTCTAAATCAAGTCTGTCAGCAATGCGTAACAAGAAATGCATTATCTAAATGCATTATTTGTTTGCTTGCAACAAGTCATGATGTATATTAACTGACAACGATTTGAAAAATTGAGACTATCAAGTTGAGTGAAAGCAAAGTGAAGTACGATGTAAACAAGAGATGATGTGTAAACAAAAGATAATGACTGTTGACTGTGTTTATAGTAAAATCAATATGACAAATGTTTTAATATTAGTACTAATATGATGAATGTGTTGATCGCAGCTCTAAGATGATGAATAAATTCTAACATTCAGCTTTAACTTTAATTTTACTTACATCTCATTTCATATCTATTCTAATTCTAACTTTATCTACGCTCAACGTTTATTCTAACTCTAACTTTTTCTACGTCTCACATTTATTCATTGCACTTATCTATTGTGACTAAGTTCATTAGAAAAAGCACTTCAACATCACTATCAGATAAGAAGATTGTTATGCATTATTTATATGCATTATCATTAAGACTAATCAAAATCGCAGAATGTTCAATCTATCAATTAAGTTGCAGTCAATTACGAGTAGAAATTGTGCAATGAAATGAAATAAAGATCAGAAAACTCTTTATATCAAACAAAGTGTAGATCGAATAATTCTTTATAAACAACTCATCAAATTGAGAAGCATCAGCGTTTATCAGAAAGTCATCAAAGCGAAGCAGATGAAAATGAAGAACAATATGCAAGATATGATCACGAATGATCGAGTGAGAAAGAGTCTGCATGATAATGCATTTGAGTAATGCATATGTGTTTCAAAAGCTGATTGTATAATAGCTCAATGCTTCAAGATGAATTTGATGAAGAAGACAAGAAAGAAGAAGACTGCAAAGCGAGCGAAGCTCAAAGTAATAGTCATGAAGATGATGTTCAATACTACTTCTACTGTTGATGTATATACTGTGTTTGATGTGAAAGACAAGACTAATGTATGCATTAGACTATTGCACAACAAGATGAACTTGGGAAAAACATGTCAAGATACATGATATCTACTATTGAATTAATTCAGCAACGCATTTTACATCATGAAGAATTGAATGAATTGAAGATGATGAATGATTCAAATGTCATACAAGAATTCAGCAAATTCATGTGCGCATTTTCGAATGAAAAAAATGCGATTGATCGAAAGATAGTTAATTCACTAGATTCATCAGATAATGAATCTGATAATATCATTGAGATTGATGATGATGGCAAGAAGATGAAATTTAGCAAGAGAGATGACGATGCAGATATGATTAAGAACGAGAACGAGTACAAGAAGAAGTATGAGAAGAAGTACAAGAAGAAGAAAAAGAAGAAGAAGAATGATGAGATAATAGTGATCTCAGATTAGCAGTAGTAAATGAACAAGCATGAATTTTCTTCAATCAATTGCATTACTCTGTTGCATTATCAGACACTCAGATAGATATTAGTAGTACTTCGCTTCATGTCTTGACGAGTTGAATCGAGAATTTCAAGTCAATACTCGATTTCAACTCTTTAATTCAACTCAATTGCTTGAGTTGAATCTTCTGACTTGACTCGAATACTCAAGTTAAGAATTCTGACTCAAATCAAGTCTTGACGAGTTGAAAACTCAACTCGATCTCGATGATTCAACTTGACGTAATCAGTTTATCATCAACAAGTTTATTCATACTAGCAACATAGCTTGTTGAACATTCATGTTGTAAAATAAACGTAAGATGATGAAACTTTCTTCAATTGAAAAACTCACTTGATGAGATAATGTCAATTGAACTGAATTATCAGCTTCTCATTTGTATGTATCATAAATTACATTTCATGCTGCTTCAAGTCATTAATCAACATAATGTTAATATGATGAGAAAGTTCAAGAGTAGTTGAAAACAGAGTGTAAATAAGTTTTAATGCACTCGCACATGATGATAATCTGTTTGCAGATGAACAAAATGTGTTGAAGTAAGTTTTCAGAAATGAAGAGACACATCGTAGAAACATATTGTTGATCATCATATGAAAAACTTCATAAGTGATGTACATTTCATCTTAGTCTTGATTACTTTGAAGTCAGATGATGTATCTTAAGTCATGCATCTTTTGTCAATTGTCTCAATCGTGATTTATATTTAAATGCTATGTTACGCGTATGATTATTGAAGATTTTATCAGATTTCTTTATGATCTTTCAGGGCAAAATTTAATCTTTGATTGAATTTAAGTTTATTCATCTTGTCTGATTGATTCTCAATTGTTAAACTAAGAGCAAATCAATAATTTCAGTCTCAATGATTTGAAACAACATTGAACAAACAGTGTGATGATTGACAAGTCAATAACTGCATTCTCTTCAGAGTTTCTGTCATGATGAAGTGTATATTCATTGACATAAAGATTTCATGCAATCTCTTTCTTCAATTTCACTTATTACACGTTAATTGCAACTTGTTCAACATACATCTGCTGTGTACAACAGAAACAATACAAAAGTCAACTTTTATTCATTGCACTTCAAGAAAATGAACAGATTTTTACATCAACAGCAATAACAATCTTACTGTAAATAACAAATCATCAAATTTTATAGTATTCAATTACATTTACATCAATCATTTTTCATCATTTATAGTAAGTTTGTTCTTCAACTACAATCTTTATTATTTATTGCAACATAAATAAATCACAGCTAATCTTCAACAATTTGCAGTGATTTCATTTATCATTGACACTTATGATTCTTAACATTTAAAGTGATGTCAATGATGTATAACAATATTGACAAGATATGTTTCTAGTCAGTTTATTAAAAACATTCAAAAGAATAAAAAGAGAATTGCAATGAAGTACATTAATCAAACAATTGCTTGAAAGTGATAATAATAATAATAATAATAAATTCATACACTCTTGTGACATCGATTAAATTGACTCATGAGAAACTCTATGCTATTTGTATTGAGTGAACAAAACTCTCTGAGGTAGAAAATCACTTGCAGTCTACATAACTGCTTCATGCAGTTGAAACAGTGAGTTTTGAGACTATGTATCAAATTTGTTCGCGTTGATTGCATGTTAAAGAATGAGTGTTCTAGTCACTTTAAATTGCTTCAAGAGCTTCGTTTTCATCATCATCTTCGCTACTGTTCTGAGACTCTTTGTGATGATGATGATTATTCAATAGTTCAAGAAGTCAGCATCTTGTAGCATTCTTGATCGCAGATGCAATCAGTTCAAGCAGTGCATGAGTACATGCTTCGTCATCTGATGACTTCATTCGCAGTTGCATGATGAGCTATTCGTGCCTGAAATGTTTCTAGAGTGCAGATAAGCATTCAGATCTATGCATTTGATTCTGATGTGCATTGCAAGAGTGCTTTCTGCTTTCTGAAAATCATCACGCATCTTTATTGTCTTATTGCTCAGATGCAACCTTTGTGCTGAGATTACGTTGACATTTGCAACGCGTTCTCTGTACTTTTTCCATCGTTGATTTCATTGATCTTTGTGATACTGTGTTATTGCGATGCTATCGCTTGTTGAAATCATTGTGAAGAAGAGAGTGCATCGTCTGCGTCTCAACTGTATCTTTGCATCTTCTTGAATGAAGACATTCAGAAGTACTATTTTCTTGATGATGAGTGAGTAAGAAATGACGCGATTAACTTTCGTCAAACGAGCGCGTATTAGTTTGCATGCTTGTCTGATCTCTTGCGTTTAATCATTGACTCGACTGTGTAGCGTGATCTTGTTCTGTAGCATGTTCAGATGAACATGTAGCAAACTCATGTATGTTTCTGTCTCTAGAGTTTCGATGTTTACTCTTTTGAATGCTTCTGCTACATGATGCAAAGTCTGATTCTGAAGTGTTTCTAGTCTGCATTCTTTGCTCAACAGTTCATCTTTCTTGTCGCGCTGATGTCAGACTGATGCTTCGAATGCGATTTCTGATCTCACTACTGCTGAGTATACTTGTCTCGCTTTTGTGAAGATAGCTCTTCATGTGAAGACTTTAAGACAACTAAGTGTCAGCATTCTTGTGACGTGATTCATCTTTATTTGTTGAAGATGCGCGTCTCATTGCAGTTTCATGTTCAGTTGCATCTTTAAAACTTGTACGTCTGATTTCAATTTAATAACTGCGCTTTCTATTTATATGTTAGTCATCATGTTGAATCTCTTCGATTTTCTAGTGAAATGCGTAAGCTCATACTTTTCTGATGCAAATGTTGTGTCATGAGTGCAAGCTCATTTCGTGCAAATGTCGTGTGCTTTGCTCAGTGTTTTGCAGATTTCTTCAGTGAATCTGTTATAAACTAGAATGTTAATATCATTTACGAAGTTAAGCACTTCAATTTTAATTCTCAATGCTTTGCATTTTTCGATTAAACTTGCGTTGAAGAATAGAAAGAAAATCGATGAAATGAAAGATCTTTGCAATATGTCTGCGTTTATCTTGCATATGTTGCTCATTTGTTTGTTGAATATTAGCGACGTCTTTCGATTCTTTAGAAAGCTGCATGTTCATTCGATTATGTAACTTGATGTTCTTTTCATTTTCAGCGTATGCAGAAGTCTGACGTGTGAGACTTGATTGAACGCTTTAACGATGTTTAAGTTTAGCATGAAGATCACATATTTGATTTCACAGTCTTACACTGTGTGAACTTGATCTATTAGTAGATTTAACGTCGAGATCATGAATCGCTTGCGTCTCGCTCTCATTTGAGCATTTGATAGCATGCAATGAGTCTCAACTATGTCACTCAGTCTTTTGATCATGATCGACTTCAGCACTTTGCTCATGATATTGAGCAAAGCAATGAGTCGATACGTCTTTGAATCAATATAGTCACTTTTCTTTGATTTGTGTAGTACTATTGTCTGAGTCTTTTTGAACTGCTTTGAATGATACTTGTGTATTATGCATGCGTTGAATAAACTCGTCAGTACTGAGATTAGTTCTGTGAAACTCGCTTGAAGTGCTTTGTTTGAAATATCTGAAGCGCTTGATGCTTTGTCTGCTTTTACTCGTCTGATTGTCTGCTTCACTTCATCTTCTGTGATGCGTGAATTGAATGAGACTGTCAGAGATATGAATGATTCTGCGATGTCGTTGACATTCACTTGAGAAGATGAGAAAAAGAACTTTTCTCGCAGTATCTCGATTTTTTTCTCGAACGTCGTTGTCATATGATCGATGTCGCTTCACTTCAGTGACGAAAACTGAGAAAGCTTTTTAGATAACTGACTTTCGATTCTAGCTCATTTTGCAAAGCATCATATCGATTTGAGTGCTTCGCTCAGCTCATGCATTTGTGTTCTGAAGTGTGCGCATTTCGTTTGTTGAATGATCTTGTTTTTATGATCATTGTGCTTCAGATATTCATTTCATGCTTTTAATGTGTCTTGCATTTTTCATATGATTCACAGTCATCTTGATTTCATTACTACTTCGAAGCAGCTTTGATTTCAAAAGTCTCTTGCTCAATTTGATGACTTTGTCAAGAAGATAGATTTCTTGATGATCTTCTGTAGTACTCTGATAATCTTGCACACTCTGACATTCATCATAGTCTTGTCGTCTAGAAAGTGTTTCAAAGATAGATGTATTCACAAATAAGCACTCAATGCTTCTGTATTCATTTTCTTTCAAAGTCATCAAGTCAAGAGTTGCACTGAGATTGTTTGTAAACATAGCTTTGTGATGATTGAAAGATGATTCAACCTCTGATGCAAATCAATTCATATCTTGCATTTGCATGTCATGAACTGTATTTTCTCGCTGCTAAAGACTAAATCAATTGTCGTAAATTGATTGTGAGCTTCGCGAGTAATAATGTCTGATTTCAGTAATAATTTCAGCTTTGCATTTGTAATGATGTTTAGTAGAGTATCAGTTGTCATATGACGAGTGAAGCATCTTCATTTCTCTCAGTGAGAATGATGTAGATTGAAATCTTTTACAATCAGTTGTTTGCAATCATTCTTGAGTAGTTCATTCAAACGAGAAATGATTAAAGATCTCTCTGTGAATGTAGTAAACAGTGAGCATGAGTTGTAGATGTTTAAAAGTCTTAACGTCTGCATTTTGTCATCTGTGTTGCAAGTTAATATTCTGATTGAGCAAATGTTTGACTCAGCTGTTTTTACTATTCATTGATTGAGTCTTAGATGTTTGTTAATGTATATGCATGTTCTTAATTGAGATGACGAGTTTTTCACTAGGTGAAAGAAGTTGTGTGCTGAGCTAAATGACTGTAAATCATTATTGTTGCAATCTTGCTTCTGTATAACTACTATGTTGAATTTGTGAACTTCTTTGTCAATTAGAAATGATTCTTGAATTCTTAATGATTTTCTGATGTTGTACTGTAGAATTTGTAGAAAAGACTGTTTTATCATAGAGTTATTTGTAGTTGTTGTTGACTCTGCAATGAGAAAACTCTTTGTATGCTTTCAATCATCAATGATCTTTCTTGCTTTCTGATTGAACATTTCTGAATCTGCTCAGATGTTGTCTCATTTGAGTCACTACTTACGCAAGAGAAAAGATTGACTCATCTCTTCTTGATCTTTACTATCTGTCAAGCTGATTCATCAGTGATTCAACTGCATGTTTTCAGCATGACTGTTGCTGAGCTTGAGAAATTCGTTGAATCAAAAGAATTCGTTGAATTTGAAAAGTTCATTGAATCTAAAAAGTTCAGAAACAGCGAGAAGAGTGTGCAATTGTATTTAGACATCTCAGAGTATCTGAACGATCTGTTTCTATAGATTTCAAACGCTTGTTTTATCTGCTGTTGTCACTTGAGACAGATGCATCTTCAGAGTTTGTGATTTTCGTTGCAGTTGACGCAACATCTTTTATTTGAAGACATCACACACTTCTCTATATGATGCTTGTCTGCGCATTTTTCGCAGCGCTGATTCTTTTTGCAGATCTTAATCATGTGATCAAATTCGTGACATCTGAAGCACTGTGTGATGTGACAGTTCTTTTCAAATAGCTTGCATGCACATTCTTGATACAAGTTCAGCATGCTTATGTTCATTAATCGATTCATCATCGCTTTGATCGCGATCTCTACAATGAGCGACAAATGAATCTTTTCGCTATCTGCTATCTTCTTGAGTCAGACTATTCTTAGAACTTTCAGATCTTCATGAAGTCTTGCGTTATCTTTTATCAGTCTTTCAATGATCTTTTCTTGATTGCTCATGTCTATTGTAGTGCATACTTCATGTGTCAGCACTGCAAAGGTTCAACATGCTATGCATGCTGAACTCGTGATTTCTTTTGCTCACGTCTGAGTCTTTTTCAGGTTTGCTTGAGCATCTGAACTAACTGTGTGAAGAAAAATGTCATCGCTGCTCAGCTTGCGAAGTGACATGATTAGGTTTCTTTGATCTGTCGACATGCCTGCGATTTTCTGTAGAATCTGTTCAATTGACTTCTTCTGTACCTCTTTTATTTCTCTTCTGTTCATTATTTTAATCATGACTTCTCATCTCTTGCGAAGCGACGACGAGTCGTCTTTAGAACGTTGCTTCTTCGTCGCTATTTCTTCTCTTGTCACGTTCGCTCATGACGTGATTTTCGTTGAAAGACGCATGTTTCTCTGTGTATGCAACTGCTTGTTAAGCAGTTGAACTGATGTCTTCAGTTTCTGTACATTCTTCGTGATGAACGCGTTCTGATTCGCATGATGTTTTTCTTCTGAGTCGAGTCGAAGACGTTGAATCAGCTTCAATGCTATCTCTTTTCATGAATGATCTTTGCTCTTCTCTTTCTCTAACGTTGATATCTTTATTAGTAAATCAATAATATTAGCAACGTTCTCTTCATCGTCATGTGAGTGTTTCGACCTTGCATCTCTGTTTTCTTGCGACGAATTAACGTCGCTTGCAATCGTCTTCAAATCAGCATTGTTGTGATTCGTGCAATTCATCGTCGTTCAATCATCTTCTAGATTCACTCTGTCTTGTTTATAGTGCTCTTTTTCAAAATTTGTGATGCGTGCGTTGTGATTGTTTTCTGCTTGAAAGTGATTTATAAACTTTTCTTCAACAAGCATTAAAGAAGTATTCAATGATATCATCAACAAGAATTTCAATTCATTCAAATCTGAAATAATTAAGATAGTTATGAAGTAAGCTTAAAGCTTGAGATTTCATTTCTAAATCTTGATTTACATGTTTAACACTCAATCAGAGAGTTGCAACATTAAAGTGATAAAGACAAGTGCATGCATTACATTATTTATGAACTAAACAAGAATGATAACATCATTGATGCAAGTCACATTGTTGATGAAAAATAGTGTAAAGATATTTTCACATGAAATATAACTTGATTCTATTGATGAACGAGTCATTGATTGAGCAATTTGTTACAAGATGCTTGCATTATACTGTTCGATGAATTTCTTTTGAGATGAGTTTTTTTCTTCAGAATCTACAACTTCAATCATCTTTGCACTCACTTCAATTCTCACAGTGATAATGATTATTCTTCTGATAATCTTTGAATGTTAAATACATTGAATATAAGAAAAGTGAATGAATTAATTTATAAATGAACGAAGTTGAAGTAAAAACTCTGTAAAAACTTTATCAAGATTATTGCAAGACATACTCACAAATGCGCTATTGCATCTACAATTTCTTCAACAAGTGATTGCAAATCAACTCAATAGTGTTTCTTTCATTTTTGAATGTATCTTCTCTTCTTTCAAAGTCTTTTTCATCAGATCGAAGATGCTTAATCAACACTCATTCATCAAACACTTTAAAGCACGCGTTGCAGCAGCTCTTCATCATTGAAGTCTCATATTCAATTCATGTGTCATGTTGACTGAATCTTCGCTACGTCTCTTGAAAATGTTCATTCATCGTGTCTCGTCAGCTTCTGTTGTCTGAGTCTTCAAGCTGAGATGACTGCAATGAATCAATGACATCGCTTTTTCACGATCAACAGCGAAAGACGAGATTCACGTGTCGAGATCATATCATTCGAACGACGTCAGATCATTCGATCATGATCGAGATGTGATTCTTGTTGACGTGACAGACAGACAAGTGAAAAGCTCGAGCGATCGCGATAAAGAACGATGCATTTCTATTCTTGTTCGTATGACAGCTCAGCAGGCGTACTATGATTTCGACAGTCGTTTCGTCGTGACATTCTTCTCGGAAGCTGAGAATCTCAATCAGTATCGTAAAAGAGCTAAGTATTGGTGAAACGATGGCCGGCCAAGGGAAGCAGGGGCAGGAGGATCAGGAGTGGTAGTCGAGCCAAAAGATGCTCCAGCATGTTCTGAAGAGGAATCATCTTCGTTCGAGCTGAGCTGCAACGCGGAGGTACAAGGCGGCGAATGAGAGGACCTGGCTGTATCGCTGGCTTAAGCCGTAGACCAAAGAATGGGCTGTGGAGGGAACAAGCCTGGTGGAGTTTGAACTGGAGTCGGACAGCTGGCGATTTGGAGTATGAGAGATGCTCGATGACGGCGCAGCTGTAGTGTGCTGCGAGGCTGAGCATTTGGAGTGGTGTTGCTGGCACTGGTACTAGAACTTCTAGCGCAGGAGCGATTGGTTGCCCTTGACATCCTATTAGTCATCCATGTCGCGCTCGTTTCGCCTCCCTTCCTTCCACCCTTTCCAACTCTTCGTTATCGACTCACATCCACCAACACCCTGTCTTCTTGTTTATCAACTGAAAATGAGACATAAGCACCTCCCAGCTTGAGATGGCCAACCTTTCGCAGAACGATCACAGCATCATCGTAGAGCATCCTTTGGACACCTCTCTCGATCATTTACGGGAGCCACTTCGAAAGATAGAGCAGGGTTACAAGCCGGGTTCTCTATCTTATGATGGCGCTGTCGATAACTCTGACCAAGGAACTCAAAAGGCAATGTCGCGACTTCTGCTTGCTTTGATGGGCCACGAGGTGGCACTTGACCTTCGCTCAAAGATCGGAAACAGCAACATAGCCACTGAGCTATCAAAGCTTTTCGGACTTGTTCAAGGCGGCCGTTACAACTACGAACACTACCGTGCGCTATCACGACTTGTCATCAAACAAGACCCCGATGTAGACATTTGGAACGCCGTCCTCAACCTCATCATCACAATCTCCCGAACCACCCCTCCTACAAGCATTCCTGCCTCGTTCGATGGCACTCCTATCACGCATTCCTCCTCCTCGCAGCAAGGTGGTGAACAAACCCAAAAACTGGTGGAAGGAAGGATCTTCGAAGAGATACGGGGTTGCACATATCAGAACGTCGAGGGCTTCTTCTCAAAATATTTTGAGGGAAAGTCTTGGACCGAGCGTACGAAGGAAATCTATCAAGCCGTGCAAAATAGACATGTGGATGGACGGTGGACCGATTTCCCTCAGACACCTGTACAGAATGATGTCTGTAAATGGTGGTTTGATTTTCAAGATGAATTTCTATCGAGCGAGCGGGGCGTTTACTACACGAGCACCACCAAAGACCTTACGGGCTGCGAAGCCAAACGTCAAATCGATCTGTTCGTCAAGCCCAACAACGAAAAATTGTCGAAGGTGATACATGATTGGAAGGATGTCGAAGTGATTGGTGAACTCACGGTGTCTGACAATAACAAGAAAGCCAAGCTGCTTCAAATCAGTAGATACGTCCGCGATGTGTTCTCCTGTCAGCCGACCCGCCGATACGTGCACGCTTTTACTCTCTGTGGGAATGAAATGCGGTCGTGGGTGTTTGATCGCTCGGGTCCTTACAGCTCAACTGCTTTCGATATTCATGAGGAGCCAGAGCGTTTCATCCGTACGATTGCAGCATATGTGATGATGAGCGACGAAGAGTTGGGTCTTGACACTTTCATCGAGCGAGATGATGGCGATCAGTTCATAACCATCATGGAAGATGCGACGGGCAAGAAGAGAAGATTGCAGTTGGAGTCGATTCCTATTGCCTATCAACGGGCGATTGTGTGTCGCGGCACGTCTTGCTTTCGTGTCAGAACTCTCAACTCCAAGAATTTGCGGTATGTCGTCAAATTCTCCTGGGTCTTCGATAAGCGACGACCGGAAGCCGATCTCCTCAGATTGGCACGCGAAAGAGGAGTAAAAGGGGTCGCCAAACTCTTTGGTCACCATCGCATTACTAGTATTACGAACATGCGCGAGGGGCTGAAGTTTGGGAAGCCTTACGCTTTTCGAAATACCACGTTGAGTCCTGCATCCTCCTTTTCGCAATCTCAGTCACTCCTCTCTCGATCATTCGGCCAGCTTCCCGGCTTGGGCACTGCTGGAGAGCCACCGAAGAAACGAAAGTCTGTTGACGCTGAAGGGAGCTCATCCAAGAGATCAAGGTCCAACAGCCAGAGCTCTGATAAAGCCAAGAGGAAGAATGAGGTATACAGCCAGATGACGAGTCTCTATACCCATGATGAGAGCTCGTTTGACAACCGCATTTTTCGTTGCTTGGTGATCTCGCCAGCCGGTCGAGCGATTCGTGATTTTCGGTCAATCCCAGAGCTGCTGGAGGCCCTCCGCGACGCAATCAAGGCGCACAGGTCTCTTTATACAAGTGGCAAGATATTGCACAGGGATATTTCCGAGAATAACATTATAATAACAGATCCAAAGGAAGCTGATGGCTTTACGGGCATGTTGATCGATGAGGACCTTGCCAAGGAGATCGGTAGCGGGCGGAGCGGCGCACGGCACCAGACAGGCACAATGGAGTTCATGGCGATCGGAGTGCTACGTCGTCTTTCTCACACCTATCGACATGACCTTGAATCATTCTTCTACGTACTTCTGTGGATCTGTGCTCGCCGTGCATGGGGAAAATATGAGTCCTGTTTTGATCAGCCACTCAAACAAAGTAGATTGGCGAAGTGGTATACGGGCAGCTACGATGATATTGCTGACGCGAAAGAACATCATATGGGTGTTAGTGGGTTCAAAGCCATTTTGGAGGAATTTCCGCAGGCACTCAATCACGTCAAGCCTTTGTGTAGAGAGATAAGGGGTGTTCTCTTTCCTCTTCTTAAGGATGGAGTGTTGCACATCGGAACCCCGGAGGATGCAAAGGAATTGTACGATCCAATCATCAGGGCCTTCGAAAATGCTATAGCTGAAGAAAGAGCGAGGGACGAGTGAGGTCGTCCATACGGTATTCATGTTGTGAGATCTTATGGGCTCGTCGGGGATTCGCTTTGTTGTACCTTACGAACCAAATGCATATTTGAGTGCAGAGACTTCCTATGAGAATTGAAGCATGCAGGGCTCCTATCCATTTATTATAAGTACATTTCTAGTGCGCAGCGATAGCCTGACGGTGTGAGACGAGACCCAGTCTTCGCACAGGGGAAGGGTCGGATTATATAACTCTTTGATTGTATCTAAGCAGGTGCGTTCGACCTTTTGAAGCCTACAATCCATATTTGAAACTAATTGAGGGTCTAGACCCAGCAGGGGGATAAAGCACTCAACGGCAAAGGAGAATATCTACCGAGTCACCTGGTTGACGCGGTAGATCACAGGGAAAGGATGTGTATATATGCCGAGCCACCCTGCTGCGCTCTCCGCAGCTATCAGTCCCAATCACCTTCGATCATCTTAATAATGTCGTCATTCAAGTTGTTCTCCGCAGCTTCTAGGTCAGAGCCGCTGTAATCGTCGAGCGGATCGTATGTCTCTCGCCACTTCCGATCTTCCACGGCTATCGAATTATTAGCCACTGAATAGAACCACCTAAGATATCACTGCCACTTTGCGTACCATCTTTTACCTCACGCGGAGATGCCGAGTTGACGATGGCTGACGTTGGGATCCTGTGAAGGCAGAGATACGCGCCTTTCTCATGCTGGGAAGCCCGCCCTGGTAATTCAAGGTCCAGATGAGTCACTAAGTCATTGAGGCTGAATACATATGTCTCCGGCATAAATCTTGTGTTGATTGTCAAGATACTCCAGGAATCCTTGTCGCGTTCATCGGGGTTCCAAGGCTCTTTGAGAGCCCAATTCTCTGCGTGATCCTTGTCGGAGAAACATGTGATGTATGGCTGAGCTCCGCGATGACTCCAAGTCAGCTGATCGATGATCGATTGGCGAAAGGCGTCCATTTCATTCTCTGAATAGATGATGTTGATGTCTCTTGCCGCCAGGCCGTTGTCTGAAAGTGCTGTCTGGCACCCGGGATATTGCACTCGGTAAAGATTGAAGGGCAATCCTGCAGGGTGACGACGAAATTTCTCCATGGCTTGACGGGGTCAGCTTGAATGACAAAGAGTTCTGACCTGACTTTGAGGCAGTCAGAAGAGAAAAGTCCGACCCTTAAGTGTAAGTCAGGGGGTCTGGGCTGCAGCTAAGAAGATAGAGAGCGGCATAGAGATGCCTGAGAAGATTATATAGAACGCCGGCACTGACACGTCACTCTCGCTCCCCGGGCCGATTGCTGTTCCATTGTGCTAGAACCTTCTCTCATTGGCGTAGGCCGAATCCACTCAATGACCTGCAGGCGTAAGCGAAGCGAGTAATCATCAATAGGCTAAGCCCCAGAAACGTGTCAGCCTACTAGTGGAGTAATTAGTAGATCTATGACTGGTCATAGAGTTGACCACACAGGGAAGAAAGAGCGGAGGTAATCTCGCGCCCGTGACGGGGGCGCGGACCGAACCCACCTAAATCACCTGCAGACATCAGCGAAGTGAGTCATCACGAAAATGCGTTGCTTGAAATGTTGAAAGACCCCCCAACCCAGCACAAACTTCATATCTACGTCCTCTTCCACCACAACCTCAAAAACCTTCCACCTCCACACCACCAAATTCAACTTGATAGATACCATGCCGACTCTTAACAATCGTATTGCTTTCGGTGTAGATCAGAAGGATGCTGATGCGGCAAGGTCTGAGGTCATCCGGTGGGCAGAAGCCTTCGAACCACAATACTTCCAGGGTTCCTTCGACAAGCCTTCTATGCCTATCCCTAGAGATGGAGAGTATCGTGGCAAAGTATCTTGAGGTGCGAGTCCAACAAAGTCCTGAACGGATAATTCTTCAGCATTGAAAACTCGATTATAGCATGGGGACAAAACGCCACTAGCCGGTACTCTAAGGATTCCAATAGAGGGAGTGGATAGGGATTGTCTCTCGAAATTCTCCTCCATCATCTACGTCAGTACGGAAGAAAAACCCTATATAATTCCGATCACCGGAGGCAAAGCTTTGACCATTCTTGCTCTCGGTGGACTGTCATGCGACAATGGCCTGCCTGCTGTGGGAAGCCTCCGGATGCACCAAAGTTGTTAAAGAGTGGCTACGCAATGCACTTATCGGCCGGTGAAAGGCAGACGTTCAAGGGAAAGGGTGGAGGATATGTCACCAGAACGAGGTGATTTGTGGCATCCTGGTCGGCACAGCCAGGCAGACACGCAATGACTGCTGTCAATTGAGGCGAGGCCTACCTTCCTTTGATTCCATTCGCTGGTTTTGGCTTACCGCCGCTGCTCAGATTCTTGCTCAGCCCCTCTCGTGCCAGGTCACCAGATCACAACTGAGCGGTGATCCCTGTTTACGTGGTTAGGCAGACGTGAAGGGAAGCCTGAGCCCTCGTAACAAGTAATGAGGCATTTCTTTCATTGGTCTTGTGGCAGCCCTCTTAGGATCAGACAGTTGCTTCGCCCGGGAATGGTCGCCGCACGCTGAAACTTTCCACCAATGTCGTCGCAGTGTCGCACATCAGCTGAGCTGTGGTGAAATAGTGGCTGGCAAAGGAAGGTCGAGGCAGGAAGGTCTAGAGCAGCAGAGTCGAGCGATGAGGCATTCCAACATGATTGAAAAGGGAATTATCTCCGTTGGAGCTGAGCTGTAGCGCGGGGAACAAGGGATGAGGTGGTGAATGAGAGGTGAGGGTGAGAGGTGCAACAAAGTACTCCCGAAGGGAAAGGCCAGGAGCAAAATGCCTCATGCAAAGGTCCAAGCACAGTGATCGGCGATAGTCGGTAGAAGCCAGCTAGGTAGCAGGAAGGGGGGCCGTAAACCTTTGCAATATGAGAAGGAACGAGGGCACGGCAAGGAGATGTGGGAAGAAAGATGAAGGAGGAAGTGGGGAAACAGCAAGCGGTGGAGGTCTTTATACCTTGAGAAAGCAGCGGATGGGGCGATACTGGGCGCCTAGCCTGGAAGCAGGAAAGAGCGCCCATTTCACCACGACGCAGAATTTTTATCCTCAACCATGACAGGGTTCTCTGAAGCCATGTCAGAGGAAATTGTAATCGCTGGTCAGATATGTACCTTGGGGCTTCACCTTGACTGCCGCAAACCTCACGGGATGAATTGGAGCTCATTGCGTTCTTGCAGTGTAGGGTTGTTCCCGGGAAAGGATGCATATTATGCGCTGCGAATAGTAGGCATTTGACATAATGTTATGAACGGGTCGGGCCATGTTAAGGCGCCTGATTGCGCCATCAAGCCAAGGGCTGTAGCCAAGTCGGATACGAGCAAGAGACAGCAAGGAATCTAGGCGGCAGCAGCATTCAAGGAGTCTAAGCAGCAGAGTTCAAGATGTTTAGGCAGCAGCATTCGAGATGTCTAGGCAGCTGCAGGGCCCCAACGTAGGCAACTGCAGCCGGGCCCAAGGCAGCCTGTTCAGGCTCCAGCGTGCTGCGCCCCTGCACTGCCCCGCGGGAGCTCAGCTCAGCTCAGGCACGCTCAGGCACGGCTCAGGGCTGCTCACCCCTGGCTCACCTTAAAGCAGCCGCTGCTCACCTTCCAAGCTAGAAGTGGAAGGAGGAAAAATGTTTCGTGATCATGTCTAGAAGGGTAGGTATGGTTGCAGTAGGCGTATTCCGTAATCGGTATCAATGATGTCATTGCTTGCATAGGTACTTGTACACCAGTCACCACTTACTAGCAGGTTGTTATATAACCACGCAAGGGCCTTCAAGGTAGTACGCGACTCAATAACAGGACGTTGTTGTTCGTTTTCCTCGTACGCCCATTGTCGTACTGAAGGTTGCGGTCCGTTATCCGACCGAGGGGGACCTTCGGTACCGTATGTCGCTGTCTGACCCTGGAGATAATTTAGGGCTTCCCAGGGTTATCAGTAGATCATCCGGGCCTTGTACTAAAGGGGAAGGTTTGCGGCAACCGACCTCTCTCTCCCTTGTACTCTTCGTCTACTTGTTGTTTTCCTCCATGTCTTCTGCAAGATTGTGTGGGTGGGTTGTGACTTGCAAGGCATCATCACAGCTAGCCTCTCAGAGCTAGAGAGTACTGCTACCACCTGCCAGATCTGTCTGGCTATGCGGTGCTACCTAAGGTACTTTATCAGAGCACTTACGACGTCACCGCTGGCCGGGCTTAGCCATCATTACTTTGTTCAACAAAAATCAATTGTGTTGAGCAATCATCATTCGAGCGTGAGTGGTGAGTGTTTGCTGCTTCCTGCAGAGTCAAACTAAGGTACTGAGTCAGTCAGATGGTCACGTTCT